>Ga0307512_10000154_pt1 | contig 91239 bp, 93 predicted proteins | sample 14_EM_MG_FD_200267 | JGI IMG/M metagenome (GOLD analysis project Ga0307512, IMG submission 200267) | Populus trichocarpa ectomycorrhiza microbial communities from riparian zone in the Pacific Northwest, United States - 14_EM | ecosystem: Host-associated > Plants > Roots > Unclassified | place...
TCTCATTCCAAGCGATTTGGTCATTTCTTGAAACAAGTCTGGCAACGTCCAACCAGCCATTGTACTTGTTCTTTGGTAATTCCATAATATCAATCTTAATGCCCTTGAAATGTTTTGAAATAACAAGCATGACCAAGTTGAGCATGAACTTGATTGATCCAATTGAATATTTCAGATATTGGTACTACCTGTCGGGGAAGTTCAGATTCATTTTTTGGTGTCTGATGAAGCATGCTCTTGAGATTTTCAAAGTTCTTCAGAGCTTCAGGACACTGGTTATATTGTTGCTGATGATGAAATCCTGTGAATTGGTCAGAACCAGTACTATCAAGAGGATACTCAGCGAATACCACAAGAAAATACAAGTTGAATGTTACCTTTCATTCCATTGGGCTTCTCAATTGGAAAAATCAACCAATTTTGGTAATCACTTACCTTGCAAGTAGTGAATCAGATTTTCATAGTACCAGCGTTACACTCCAGGTATGCAAGAAACTCCAGGGTTACTGTACATCAGCAAAAAGTGAAATTGGTTTCCAAAAATAGACCCCACCCACCGATCCTTCTCCACATTCTGCAAAGATAATTCAAGCAACGTATTCCAATTCTTCCACCATGCTTCGAAGCGTGCAATGATGTGATCACATCGTCGCGACATCTCAAAACATGTTTCGTCATTTAAGCCCAGTTATTGCACTTGGATCTTCAACATTGGTCCTCTAGATTTTAATCGTTTCGACGGTTTTTTGAACTCTTCCATTGATTTCAAGAATATTCCTAACTATTCAATCCCTTGAGACAATGATCATACACAAGCTTGCACAACTCCCATTACAAAAATTGAAACACCCAGAGTAAACACTGATCAGATTTCTATTGCTGCAACAATTACTTCAAGCATTGAGTCGAATAATCTACGTGTAAAACAAATTGAAAGTATTCAAGTCAGTCGTGTTGCTCAAGTACCACCGCGAGCTATCCTGCTGCGGCATCAGCGGAAGAAGGTGTACAGCTCCTTGAATAGCGCTTATAGAGACGATATGAGAGGTTCCGACACCCAAAAGCGACTTACAACTGTAGCTTCCATCGTGCAATGGTTGGTACGGAGTTTGATGCCTCTCCTCAACAATCACCATACCAGCAGTGTGACATATCAGCCCAGTTGCAAAAGTCTTGACCAAGGCAAGAAGCCCTGTAACGCTCAATTCAGCATCCTGGACGACGATAAGACACTGCACCCATACGGAAATGAGTCCCGCAGTCGACACACAGTGGCTAGCTGGACTCGTCTCTAACCAGAGAATCACTGTATCATTTCTTGGTGGCTAATGCTCTCTGCACCTTGTGGACCCACTGCAACGAACTATATGAACTGCTTGCTTGTCGCATTGAAAAGACGTCTACTGAATTGCTACAGCATTGTCCCGAATGTGTTTTGCATCATTGAAGGGACTGAAATTCTGATCACGATCGACGTAGGCTGTGACGTCAGCAAATCTCTTGAAACAACACACAATGGGATTCTGTAGCTTCCCTTTTGGCATTGCACACCACTCAGCCAAGTCATCAAGGGTTTTGATTTCTGCTTGCAGGCATTTCATCATTCGCTTGATAGACGCTTTGGTTAGAGGTATATCATTCTCGCGACGTTGTTTTGCAGGGTTTCCATTCAGCTCACAATACGGAAGCACCTCGTTTTGGGCTTTCGTTTGCGATATCTGGAAGGCGGCCTCATCACGATTCGATTGTTGGTACGCTTGTTCAAGCTCCCTTATCACTCTTTCTGGGTGTTCAGAGCATACATTTACGAGGTTGCCAAGCTGGCGGATATGGTCCCAGATGAGATTCAGGAGATGCATCTTCACTGAGTTGGAATCTGATTTGTCCACGAGATGTTGTGCAAGGTCTGACTCGGTCTGCATTTAATCTTCATCAACTCAATGGTGCTTTGCAGCCGCACAAAGATCGTTCCAAGCAGGGTCACGCTCCTGTTCCTCCTGTTTGTCCAAAGTAAACTGCTTTATCAATGTTTCCAACACCTTCTTTGTAGATTGACTGGCGCGGAATCGACTGAACACATCCTTGTGACAATGAAACTCCTCCAGATAATTCTCCATGTACACAATCATGGCCTCAGTATGGTACCGGTACAGTGCCATAAGGTGACAATACACTCAGTTCTTGACACAAAACAGGGCTTCTGGGAAGGGAATCCTATGGCTGGCCGAAGGGTACAAAAGAGTCGCCGCAAAAACCGGAGCAATCACACGCCCGAGTGGTTTCATCTCCTCACCTCTCCATTGCGTTACCTGGCTATATGGCTTGTTGAATCGAGCAAAGCCAGGATATGGTGGCATCATCACCCAGAGCTGGTTGAAGTTGTTGATCCTGGAATGTTGTTCGAGGAAGGGCGTTACCCAGTCCATAAAATGCCTAAGCATACGGAGATAGACGGTATGGAGAACATCATGTGCGATGATAGTTGTCGGAGAGATACGTTTCATATTCCAGAAGGCCACGGCTGAGGTTCCAACTGCTGGATCTTCAAGATATTATCTTGCTTCATGTCTCTCCATCACATCTCCCTCAGTCACCAGTTTGATCATTTGGAAGTATAGCCAATAGTGTCCCAATTGCCATGATGATGAATTCCGTTCTCCAAACGACAATTTTGGTGCTTCGCACACAGGCCAATGGGGCTGCCTGATTGAATGCAAATTAATGTTTTCGAAGTAGTCAGCCGTCCTTGCACACATGACAGGATAATGGTTCCGCATCTGACCCTCCGCACGAAGGATACGCTTTCCAGTGTTGAAAAGCGCGTCGAGAGGACAAAAATTAAGCTTGAAGACCTTCCTCAAAATGTTGCAATTGTGGATTTGTTGTTCGTTCACAGCAGTTGTTTTTCCATGTCTATTACAATGATATTTTGGAGAAACGGGAAGAAAGGCAACATGGATGCTTGCAAGATTTGGACGCTTTGATCTAATCCTCGAGTCGATGTTTCCGAGACTCAAATATTCTAGCCATCACTTCTTGTCGCGCAAATAGTTCATAAGTTGTGTCTGGTCTGAACTGCCGAATAATGGGACAATCGTAGCTCCAAGCGGCGGCCATAGCTAATGAAGTTGTCATCATCATTGTAGCCATGACGAGATTCAACCAACGTACCTGTTCATTCCACCACCAGTCGCTGTATTCCACCTCTGAGCAGATTTGTTCCTCCGCATCATTGCATTCCATTGCTGGAGCATACAACATATGTTCCCTGAACGCAGGCTGTTGCATGAGGAACTCAATGCATTCAACAGGATTGCGGTAAGAGGAACGTGTGTGATCATCATCATGAAGGTTGTTTCGATCGGCCAAACGATTGAAACACACTCCGCCGAATTTCCAAGAGTTGATGCCAATCACAGAGGACATTTTGTTCAACCCTTTGAATAATGTATGGGACGAAGTGAAGTTGCTGACGGTTGCCATCGTAGGGTTCATGAGAAGCTCGTTGATAGCAGCTCTGCTCACGTTGTGCTTGACGCACCAGTGCACTAATCAATACTCCTCCTCAGAAGAACACGAGTAGCATAGATCAATTTCATCGTCGAAGATATTGAACTACTCGTTACTAATAGGCTTCCCAGCTGGACGGTTGTCCAAGTGTGTATTACCATAAATACGTATCCGAACTCGACGTTGCTCTGGATCGATACTCAAATTCTTGCTGTCGGCTTCAGTATTGCTGGAATCATCATCGGGAGGGTGCAGAAAATGGTCGCGATACGGTACATGAACGAAAACCAGGAGAAAACTATCGTGCTTGATCGCAAAACCTTCATCTTTCAGTTGTTCGGCTGATATTTATACTCACATTGTGGTCGCAACAGAGGTGAGTGATGTAAGCGTCGATGTAGGAGTACATCATCCAGCAGTACAGACACAGTTGACAAAGATCCATGTTTCGGTTGCAAAATGAAATGTCGCAACAACGTTAAGAAGTGTCCTGACGGTCGTCTAGCTACTCATACCGCTGCAAGCCGTCTCTCCTCGGATCATCCCGCACCTCCATGGACCTTTTCAAAAGCGGGGTCCTACAGCTCTCGGAGGATTTCTCTGATCCATCTGCACATGTTTGCAAAGTGTTTAATTGCTCTCTTCATTCGAACATCCCTTGGATCTCAAAAAGCTTACTGCATCTGCATTCAGCTCATCACAGCGATTGTTTTGCACCCTCACAAGACCCTCCTATGCCCACTGCCTGATTTATGGTTGTCACAGTATGTTAGATTCGAACCATACATGTACCCTGCATTCTCCTTAGATACCGACCAAGCGACATCATTGCGGGGTACAAGAACTAGAGCAAGGACAATCGAGTGAGATATGACTGCAGAGCATGCGTTGAGTTGTCTTTGTGATGAATCTTAGCGTTCAGTCGACAAATAATGGTGCTTAGATGATGCTAAGCAAATAGCCTCCTAGCTGAAGTGCAGCCAAGATGATGTCTCCGGACCAAGAAAACCCACCAAGCCAATATATATATTCGCCTTGCCTGCTAACCTTGCCTACAATCTCCAGAACCTTCGACATGCCCTCCTTACCGCTGCTACCGCATTGCATCACTCTTGACGATATATTCAATGATCCCGACGCTTGTTTAGAGTAACAAGCGTTCGATATCCACCACTCAATTGTTGACCACGTTTGAGAATCTAAAATGTAATGCGACGCCTTCTGGTTGTCGAAACTAGTCGTTGCAGATGCTAATACAATCCAGAAACCGACTCTACTAGTCCACGTCTGGGCCGAGAATGCCACTGTTGCAGTCAGCCAATGGGACGCAGATACCATCGGGATTTGGCAGGATAAGGGTGGCTTGACAACACAACGGATGGATAATGAAGTGAGGGAGCACATCTGGAATATTACACAGTCAATGAGCATCATCAACAAGCAAGGCGCTGGCCCAGAGCAATGGGATCTCCTAATCGATCGTTGCATTACTCAAATCGGTGATCTGGAGTCTAAAAGGCCGCTTTGGGAATGGTGTATGGCAGACAACACTAACCTCGATGGTCAGAAACTCAAGGCAGCACTGGACGAGTTCGGGTATGGTGCCCTTTGCCCAAGGAAGTATAGGCTCAAAGCAACCCCGACTAAGAAGAGGAAACTCGTGCATGTTGATATGTATTTCATCGCACCAATGCTTCTTTTGATCTTCCTGATGATGTGTAAATCCAGAAAACAACAAGGAAGACACCTCAGGTCGCATGTCTTCGCTGATAGAGGTGCGTTGCGATGTGTCGACCAATTTCCTTGTCGAGCCATTTACCTTTACCAATGCCTCTATGGATCCCGACATTGCTGGGAAGAGGGTGGGTAAAAACAATACTCGGCTGTTCTCATGGGACTGGCCTGGGGATGAGGAATCGATACTTCCGAAAGTTACATCAATTGTCGATACGACCATGTAGTCAATCTTGAATGCTGCATTTGCCAGTCTGGCAGACACCCACTGGAAAATCCGAGATCATTGGGGCTGCCTGGAGGGGCCTAATGGAGATAGTGGCCTGTACGCGCGGAATGTTACCCCAATCTGCAATAACGATACGGCTACCGGATGGTTAAAGGCAGCGATGAAATCGAGCAACCCAATGCTGTTTTGCATTGTTTGATTGTGGTGAACAAGCTGACGGCACCGCTTGTGCCCAGATGCCTATGCCTTGTGGCCGCAGCTACCTCCCTCTGGATGACATTCTCCCACTTCCAGCCGAGGATATGATCTATGTTATCAGGAAGAAATTGGATGATGATGGGGAGACGCGGCGCCCAAATCCAGGAAGATTCCTGACAACGAAAACAGGCTTCCAAAAGATTCAATTCAGGCTTCAATCAAGGAATCACAGACAGCAGCGATACCTTGAAGTCATCCGGAATCGTACTGTTACTATCTTTACAGAATACGGGCAATGCGTTTTGTCTGATGAGGATGTGGCTTGGCTACGCGAGCATGATCACATTCTGAATCCTCCCGCTGCAGGCTGTTTGGCCAATAGGAAGCATACAACCAGCCTCGCAGCTGCAAATTTGTCGTTGTGAGAATGGTATGCACTGGCTGGATGGTTGTTCAAGGATTTGCATTGTGGGTGGGTATATTTCTGAGACTTTGGAGGGTGGACGGATGGGTGATAATTTGGAGTTGTTTGGGTGTGTTTTGTGTCTGTTTTTGGTGTTTTGGGTATTTCATTATTACATCATTCATATTCATACATGAAGGACTGTGTTGAGAGTTCACGATGTTGGGATTAATCATTGAAACATTGATTTTTGGGAAACGCATAGTGGCAGCAATAGGACTCGGTGTATGGCTATCATGTAATTGGTAGTTCCGTATCTTCACCGACCAGAAATCAGCCAGAATGATTAGTAAAACCCGAATGCTTTTTAGCTCGTTATGATAACAATTTTCGTTAAAGGTAGCCGATCAACAACCCTCCGGGAGGCTTGTCACCTGCCATGCTTATTTCCGAGTTCCCGTCCATCCCAGGAGTTGGAACTGTGGGTGGCGGGACAAGCCAAGATCCTTGAATTGTCGACAGGATAAGAAGACGCATCACGACGATGCTTTTAATCATATCAATGCTGTCTTTCCTTTACACAACGCTTCAATTCATTCACTCAAATTGATTCACATTTCCTTTGGTCGCTCATTTAATTTTTCGTACTTGTCACTCGCCGCCTTTGTAAATCATGTCAAGAAGGCGCCGCACTTCTCCTCCTCCTCGTTCTTTCAGCACCAGGACAGGCAGACAATGTATCCACGATGAGGATCTCGATGATGATCTCAGCACGATACCCAACAACTACAATGATCGTGGACATGACAATTCGGAATCCGACAATGAGCCCCTTCGGCCACCATCCAGGAACGCAATGGGCATGCGGCCATCACAAGATTGCTTCACGTCAACACTTGGCAAATGAGTTGCGGCAACTCAATTAACGTTTACATTGGCGCAACCCCGACATCCTGAGCGTCGGAAGGGCTATATTGTCTCGTAATAGGAGGATGAATGCGAGCGTGCGCCGCTGGCATCCAAGAAGGTGTCCGATCAAGCATTTGAATGATTCAATCCGCCTGCGAATGTATATAATCATTTGAGGAAGTATTCAAACGAAGCCGGTGAGCAATTAGTTCCATGGAATGCTAGAAATCTGTGCCAATATCAGCCATTTGTTGATGACGTGACAGGCCTCATCATCGGGGCAGAACACAATTCCCAGACAACACTTTGAGGTGTTCCAGCGATGGTCATGGCATGTGTAAAGCCTATAGCGATCAACTACGCGGTGTTTGTACATCCCTTTGCCATGAACGCGGTGAAGACCGCCCAGATTCATTGTTGGTGGTATGAACAAATCCCCATGATTGATCCAGCCCAGAGAAACTCAGACCCTCCACATGCCTACATTTCAGTGATAAATGAATTATCTCAGCAAGTGTTTTCATCGCTGACATTGTGCATCAGGCTTTCGCAAAGATTACTTGCTCCAGTGCTGCAATGGTATACCGCTTCAAGACCCCAATCGACCCAGTTTACGGATTTTAAACACAGTTGCCTACAGAGATCCGGAAAATGCCAGCCCGGCTATTGGCCAACGACAGGTTTATAACCCCCTCAAACATTCGTGAGGCAAGTTGAAAGTTCCCTTCAGGTTCAATCGTTGTCTTGACAATCGATTCAGCAGTGCAAGTTTTGATTTGCACTAACTGAAATTTTGGATCTTATTCACCGGACATACTTCTATGGCATACAACAAATGTGAATGAATGATACATCAGTGATTGCGGGAATCAACCTGACATTCATTGCCCTCACCGCAATGGCCATCCACCATTGCCTGTCGGCCTGGAAAACAGGCGAGTTTAGCGTTCCGCCAGAGTTTGGTCCAGGAGGTGGTGCCCAACATAAGTGGGATACAAGAAACATTAATCCCAAGGTTGATAGTGCATGCACAGATGTATTTCGTCGACTCGATGCGGATTTTCGTTGTTACCCGCAAGAGGTTCAAGCCAAAACGATACACAATATGCGCATCATGATCCACCAAAGGATCCACTCCACAGGTACGGACCCAGCGATGGTGCAATCTGACAATGATCATGGTAGCTTTGATGAAGCCTTCCTTGATTACATCCCGGAGGAGCTGATAGAGCAGCGCATCAATTCTTTGAAACGTCTCTCCAGCATTGTTGCTTCTACTGAAGCTAGTATGCGATTCCCAGCAGTTCTGCCTATGTGTGAGTCTGCCATCGACAGCAGCATCCAGCCCGTCCCCGGCAGGAACAGCAACAGCAACAGCAACGACATCACCAACGGGACCAGCGTTGGGAATACGGGATTAGTCGATGGAAGTACGATTGTGGAGGGTGCGATGTCACTTGGATGTTAGAAATGGTGTTAGTGATTGGATTTAGGACTTCCTTAGTGTGCTATTTTATTCTAGGTTTTGTTGATATATGATAATAGTAGTAAATGTAATAGAACTGATGGTTTACTGAAGTCTGATCTCAAACCTGTGAAATCATAAGCGCGATGATGCATATCCCTCCCACGACAGTTGAACTGCAAGGTACTGATGATCTTGTATCAACACGTTACATATCGTGAACCACTTCTGCATGGTAACTATCATCGGTCAAATTAAGCCATGAGGGTCTTTAGAAACAAGAACTTCACGCTTCATTAAACGTATGGAGTGAGTACTATCATCATTGTGAGTTCTGATCGAACTGGGCGACATAGGAGTATGCCGAGAGATGATTTGTGATATTGCCAAAGGAAGTGTGAACTGTTCGTCAAGTGCTCGTTGTCACATTTGCACCAGTAGGTACACTGGTCGTGACACTTGAAAACAGCATCGCGACAACTCTAAGAACACTCTGGAACAGAACAGCAATGCCATATACCAGGGAAATCTCGAGTTCAATTTTTTGAGTTTGTGGGTACAATAAACCAAATAAATTTAATGAAGGAGATTTAGTTTTTGCTGATGCATGGGAAAACCCCTCCTGAAATTGGGGAGATGTAGTAGGTGTCATTACTGTGTTGAAAGCAGAAGTGGAAATGGTGCCAGCTGTTGCGGCAGATTGATTGATAGTGGTTGCTGAACTGGTAATGGACATGGCAGATCTGAAGGTAATAGCAATAGCAGTAGACATCATCACAGTGGAACAAATGAACTTGAATACAAAGATTAGAGGTATGAGAGATGTAGAGTAAGGAGACCTGCAAATGTGATTGACAGTTCAGCGCAAAAGGTTGTGGTTCGAATTGGGCCTTATATAACTCCCATTTTTCCAACCTCCTTCCAACCACCTCCCAGCCTCTTAGTTGGCACTTCGGTTGGTGGTGTACTGGTCAGCCTATTCAACATGTGGAGCTATTGGTGTATTGGTCGACCAGTTGTCCAACAGAAAAATTTGGCATATAGGTCTGAACATATGTATTCTTGACCCGACTTCAATGAATTTGGAAATATCTTCATCAAACATAGTATGGACATACCCCTTTAACAGTGGGTAACATCGACTGCCTGGACCTAATCAAGCGGAGGAGAGTAATCTTGAGAGTAGCAAAGATGTAAGCATTGAAGACAGACTGTGTACAAGTACTTGGGCAGATCTACCATATAACTAATAATCTGAAGGTAATTGAATTGTAGTTTGGAGATTGAATGTTGACTTGGCTCACATAATATCTCTGAAAGATCTTCTCAGTCTCGAACACTAGAGGGTAGGTGATTCTGTGGATATAGTGGCAATTTGACCAGTGGACTTTTGAACAGGTTACCACTCCTTGCACATTCAAACCTTGTACCTCTCACATCAACTCCGGCCTGTAACTTTGACATTTAACTCTGCTATTCAATTGTGACAACAACTGGTTCTATGACAGTCATACAAACTGTGTGGCATACTGCTGGCTCTGCACCTATGTTTGATTTGCTATCCATAACTAGATTAGTCTAGATGTATGTACCTCTGTAAGCTAATCCATTTCCAACCATAGGTATATGCGACTTCTGGTCTTATTCAATCGGACACCCAATAGGGACTGTAACCACAATTACAATTGCCAACTTCTGGTCATCGTAGAATATGATATAAATTACAAAATGTAACTCTAGACATAGTTGGGTGTCAAATAGACCGGTTGGTGGAAAAATCAAAGCAAAATTCATTTTGGTATCTTTACCACAATCATTTGGTTAATAGGGAATACTTGGTGGATGAAGTGAGCAATGATCCAACATACAGGGCAGGTTCTCCAGAATGCTGTTATTGATGATACTAATCACAATGTATATCTAGTGTATAATCCCTTAATTGGAATAATTTATGCCCATATACTCGGTTGAGCTGGAAGTGGTCTAAATAATGATCTGATAGAAATTGTTTAATTTGTGATCAAACTATACTTTCTACTTTTGGGTCTGGACTTGTATTTGTGCTTGATATATTGTAAGATTTGGAGTTTCACTTTCTGATTGACACTGAGGTTCACTTTGTTTGGATATTGAGTTGGTTATGTTGGGTACAAGATTCATAGAGGTTGGCAGATTTCATTGATTGGGGATTTGGAATAGATTGTGTGTCGGAGTTTACTCAGCTGGAAGATATACAACTTTCAGGTTGTTTATTAATTTTCTCTATTGGAAAACTTCAAGGCAGATTTAGATAACAAGTATTGACAAATAGAGTGATTTAGTTACCGGCTTTTGCTGCTAATCAGCCTGACCATGACTCTGATAGCTACCACTCTGCCAGCTGCCATACTAACAGCAGTTATATTGAAGGCAGCCACTCTGACAGAGGCCACCCTGGCAGCAGCCACTCTGAGAGCACCCACACTCTGTTATCAGCCACTCTGACAGCAGCCATTCTGACAGCAACTCTTTAAACAGATGCCTTCTAGCAGCAGCCCTTATGTATGCATGCCGGGAAAAATGACCTTACCCGACGCGTAACTCATGGAGAAGCTGTTTTTGGGCCGGTAATCCATAGCATATTTGACATGTGGCACTGTGACGTCCTATGGACCTGTGAGTTGACTAGATTACTATGATACTCATGCGATTATGGGCGCTTGATACTATACATCATACTGCATTCAATAAAACTGTCAAATGCACTTCATTGCATGATTCCAAGTAAGCTCTGAAGTACACTCCTGATTACACTCGATTGTACACTCCCTGCCTGGTTGACTTACGCTCCCAAGTAAACTCTCAAGACACTCCCAAGTACACTCCGAGTACGCCCCCAAGTACACCCAGTACGTTCTCATGTACACTCCCGGGCATGCTCTCAAGGACGCTCCCAAATGCATTCGATGGCACACTCCTAGCCTGCTTGACTAACGCTCTCAAGTAAGCTCTCAAGACGCTCCGAAGTACACTCCGAGTACGCCCCCAAGTACACCCAGTACGTTCTCATGTACACTCCCGGGCATGCTCTCAAGGACGCTCTTAATTGCACTCGATGGCACACTCCTAGCCTGCTTGGCTCTACGCTCCCGAGTACACTCTCAAGAGGCAGGACACTCCCGATCTCACGATGCCTCACAGTCATGGTGTTGACAATTGCAGTCTTAGACACTGCAGGAAAGGTCGACAATTGGATCTTGGGGAGAGCAGATCTCCGACTCAGATTTTCCAGCGGAATCTGCTGCCCGCTGCCCAACGATTGTGGGCGTATGTGTGCGCATTCGGTCCGGGGCTGATGGCAATGGTGATGAAGGCGATGGTGATGTTGGCGATGGTGATGCTGGCGATGGTGATGGTGTTGCTGATGGTGATCATAGTATCTGAAGCACTTAGACAAGTAGGTTGGCTACGTCAACGTTAGCATCAAAGCTTCCACAGACTTAGAGCCTTCCATTTGCCAAACCTTCCACAAACTCAGAGTTTGCTATCGGCTAAAAGCTTCCCATGGAAAAGTCTACTCCTCCCTAAGTGTGGCTCTCTGAAGTAGGCTCTCAAGCAGCCTATGACGCAGGCTATCTAGCAGGCTATCAAGCAGGCTTCGAAGTAGGCTCTCAAGCGCCACTGGGCTCTCCAGCAGACTCAGTACCGGTATAACAGCCAGGCTGTAAAGAAAGGTATAGGTCCATCTCTGGCCGCCCGCTGTATATAGTTCCATAGGTGCCCGTGCACATCACTATGAATCGACAATAGATGACTATAGACTGCGCGTCGCGCAGGGGTCTACGGAAAGCTTGCTATGAGCTGCGCGTAGCGCAGCCTATGGTCGATTTGCACTTTTGCCGATGCACTCTGACATCAACTCAGACAACTTTTTTGATAGCCACTATCCAAAGCATTTGCCATTGGTATGTAAGGTGTACAAAAAGTCTTCAGCTTTAAACGATGTGAAATTACTATAAATTCAGATCAGTACTTGTTAGTGTTAGCAAAGGATCCAAATTTGGGGTTCAGTTCCGGTTCCAGGTTGGAACCGAACCGGAACCGTTGCAACGGGTTTTACCCAATCAAAAAACCGAACCGCACCTAAAACCACAGTTTTATGGCCAGTTCCACCCCCAAATCTATTGCTCCAATTAAGTATTTGAGTTCTGATCGTATCACAATATAATATATACATAAAATACTCAGTTTTAAATGCTCTTTCACCTCCCATTCTGCAATTGGCAATCCGATCAATATTTTTTGAGCGGCTGTGAAAATTGCCCAATTTTCGACGTTATTACGCAGCGACCCAACGAATATTTTGTGGATTGCAAATCGCATACCGGGAGGTGAAAGAGCACCCAAAACTGCACATCTTACATATAGAACGCTTTGTGATACAATTAGAACTCAAAAACATAATTGTAGCCAAAGTTCTTAGACTCTGCAGTATTCAAAATGCAGCCAAAAAAACTGTGGATTTAGATGAGGTATGTGTTTGGAACCACTCATCATTGCACTGTTTGGTTCCATGGTGGTTCCAGAACCAAATCGGGGCTATGGTACTGGTTTCAACCCGGAACATGGCCAGGGAACCCGGAACTGGTGGCAACACTAGCAACATCACCCTTTATCGCATTAACAAATATATCCACAATTGACATTGCAAAGTTTGACCCATATAGCCAAGTGGTCAGTTGTAGGAAGCATGTTGGAGCTGTTAGGTAGAGAACTTTAAGGGTGGGGAATGGAAATATATACAAGATGAGAGAACAAATTCTACTGCATATAACAGTGCTACTGCAGAACTCTATAATGAATATGTGTATAATACTTTTCCAAGGTAACTTTGCTATGATCGGAAGATGTCTCACTCAATATCTGAGTAACACAGTCAACTACAATTGGTCTGTGACATACATTTTTCCAATTAAATGGCACAAATAGTTTAGTTGCAAGGAGTATTTTGCAATTGAACACGATACATTTCTGAGAATCTTGCTCAGACAGAGTCCTCTACCAGGTTACTACGACAGATTACGCTGCCACATTACTCATACAGGTCACCTTGAGATGTTGCTCTGACTACTTGCTCTGATAGGTTGCTCTAACGGATTACACCAAGCAGGTTGCACTAATAATGTCAATCTGAAAGGGTATTCTGAAAGGTTTTTGCAACAAGTACATTCTGCTCTAAAAAGTTCAGTGCCAATTTCATAAGACCAATCATCAGCAAAAACTAAATTTCCTTCATTAAATTTATTTAGTTTATTGTACCCACAAACTCAAAAAAATGAAATTGAGGTTTCCCTAAAATATGGCATTGCTTCAACATTCCAGAGTGTTCTTTGAGTGGTCGCGATGCTGTGTTCAACAGTTACAACCAGTGTACCCACATTTGTGAATGTGACAACAAGCACTTGAGGAATGGTTCACACTTTGATTGGTAATATCACAAATCAGCTCTTGGCACACTCCTATGTCGCCCAATTCGATTTCACCGGGAAAAGTTACCTTATGCGATGCATAACTCGTAGAGAAGCTGCTTTTGGGACGGTGATTCATAGCATATTTGATGCGTGGCGTTATAAAGTCATATGGACGTGCGCATGGACTATATTACTATGATCAGGATGCAATTATGTGCGCTTGATACTATACATTATGCTGCATTCAACAAACTTGAAACCCAACTGCCAAATACACTTCTTTGCATGCTGCCAAGTACACTCTGAAGTACACTGCTGATTGCACTCGATTGTACACTCCCTGCCTGCTTGACTTACACTCTCAAGAGGGACCCAAGTGCCTCCGAGTATGCTCCCAAGTACTCCTCCAAGTACGTTCTCAAGTACACTCTCGGGCATCCTCTCCAGGATGCTCTCACTTGCACTCGATGGAAGACTCCCAGCCTGCTTGACTGTACGCTCCCAAGCTCTCAAGATGCTCTCAAGCACACTCCTGGGCACTCTCTCAAGCACACTCCCAATTGCTCCTGATGACACACTCCCAGCCTGCTTGACCGTACGCTCCCAAGTAAGCTCTCAAGACACTCTCAAGCACACTCCCGAGCACTCTCTCAAGAACACTCCCAATTGCACTCGATGGCACACTCCCAGCCTGCTTGACTGTATGCTCCCAAGTAAGCTCTCAAGATGCTCGCAAGTACACTCCCGAGCACTCTCAAGAACACACCCAATTGCACTTGATGACACACTCCCAGCCTGCTTGACTGTACGCTCCCATGTAAGCTCTCAAGACACTACTAAGTATACCTCTGAGTCGCTGTTAAATACGCTTCAAATTGCACTCAATGGTACACTCCCAGCCTACTGGGCTCTATGCTCCCAAGTACACTGTCAAGAAGGAAGACACTCCCAATCTCACTTGACTATATGCTCCCATGTATGCTCCTGTATGCTCCATCCAGAGACTTGCTGAGTTGCAGAAGCCAGGCGCCGGGAGGCATCAGTTGCTGGCGCCAGGCACCGGGAGGCGTGAGGCAGGTGGGGTAAGGTGGGCAGTGTTTGGCGGGCGGCACATGGCATGTGGTGTATGGCAGATGGCGGGGGGCATATAGTGGCCAAAATCATGACGTTCGTCGATATCATAGTCTGAACCTTATCTTTGGCATACCCACCGTGGCAAGATCTGATGATTCCTCATGGTCATGGTGTTGACAATCGTTGCCTTTGATCTCACAGGAAAGGGAGACAATTCGAACTTGGGGAGAGCAGATCTCCGACCCAGAGTTTCCAGCGGAATCTGGTACCCACTTCCGATCAATTGTGGGCATATGTGTGTCCATTCGGGCTGGTGCTGATTGAGATGATGGCAATGGCAATGGCAATGGCAATGGCAATGGTGATGGTGTTGGTGATAGTGATCATAGTACCAGAAGTACTTAGACAAGTAGGTTGGCTATGTCAACGTCAGCATCAAAGCTTCCACAGACTTAGAGCCTTCTACTAGCCAAAGCTTCCACAGACCTAGAGTCTTGTATTAGCTAAAGGTTCTACAAAGTCAGGGTTTTCCATTGACTAAAAGCTTGCCGTGGGAAACTGAGCGTTCCTAAGTGGCCAGGCTGGCCCAGCTTTGCATAGGCAGGGCCTGGCTGACCATAGCGGCGGCTGTGAAATGAGGACCGAGCTGGGCCTGGTGAATTCTCTTCGTGGGCAAAACCTAAGCAGAATATTTTGTTCGAAAGATTCTCTGCTGCATTTACTAAGTTCATCTCCAAAGTACGAAATATAAACTATATCCAACTCGATCATTGTAGCCCTGCCATTGCCGTATTCCATCTACCAACCAGACCAAGGCTTATGCAGGCCGATGCAGGCTTTTTGAATCACATGCAGGCCGGGCCTCCCTTAGTGCAGGCTTTCAGAATGGTGGCTGGGCCGCTTAGAAACACTGGGAAATCTCTGCTCTTCCTGCATACTCGATCCAGAGACTTGTTGAGTTGCAGACACCAGGCACCAGGAGGCGAGAGGCAGGTGGTGTGTGGCATGTGGGAGGTGGTGGGTAGCGGGTGGCAGGTGGCCAACATCATGATGTCGTTTAATATCGTAGTCTGAACCTGATCTTTAGCGCGCCCACCGAGACGAGATCTCACAATGCCTCACGGCCATGGTGTTGACAATTGGATCCTTAGATTCTTCAGGAATGGTAGATAATTGGATCTTGGGGACAGCAGATCTCCGACTCAGATTTTCGTGCAGAATCTGCTGCCCGCCTCCCATCGATTGTGGGCGTATGTTTGCGTGTCTAGTCTCCGGCTGATTGTGATGCTGGCCATGGTGATGGCGATGGCGATGATGATGACTGCAATGGCAATCATAGTGGTGATGGTGATTACGGTACTAGAATCACTTGGACAGGTAGGTTGGCTACATCAACGTCAGCATTGAAGCTTCCACTGACTTAGAGCCTTCTATGAGCCAAAGCTTTCACAAAGTCTGAGTTTTCCATCGACCAAAAGCATCCCATGGAAAACTCTGCTCCTCCCTAAGCGAGGCTCTCTCAAGAAGGCTCTCGAGCAGGCTCTCCAGCAGGCTCTCCAGCAGGCTCTCCAGCAGGCTCTCCAGCAGGCTCTCCAGCAGGCTCTCAAGCAGATTCTCAGCGATAGTGTACAGTACTGGTGATGCAGCAAAGACTGCAAGCAGTGATGACTGGTATGGGTCGCTCTCCGGCCGCCAGCTGTGTGTGGTGCCATTGGCCCATGCGCACATCTCTATGACTCGACTATAGATAACTAGAGGTTGTGCGTCACGCTGTCTATAGTCGATTTGGACATTTGCCGATGTTGTCGTCGCGATGATGATAGTACTTGCTCGTTGCGTTCAATGAAGCATGCAGTTCTTGTTTCAAAGACCCTCATGGCTTAATTTGACCAATGATAGTTACCATACAAAAGGGGTTCACGATATATGATTTGTTGATACGAGATCGTTCGGTAGCTTGAGTTCAACAGTCACATGAGGGTTATGCATCATCGCGATTATGGTTTCACGTGTTTGATATCAGACTTCAGTAAACCATCTGTGGTATAACATTTACTATTATTATGATATATCAACAAAACCTAGAATAGAATAGCACACAAACAAAATCCTAAATCCCACCACTGACACCATTCCTGACCACAAAGTGACATTGCGCCCTCTACGATCGTACTTCCATCGACTAATCCCGGATTCTTAACATTTGTGATGTTGGTGATTCTGGTGATCTCGTTGTTGTTTCTGTTGTTGTTGCTGCAGGGGATGGGCTGGCGGCTGCTGGGGATAGCAGATGCGCCCATAGGCAGAACTGCTTAGAATCGCATGCTAGCTTCAGAAGCAGCAAACAGCTGTTGATACGATTGAAGGAATTGTTGGGCTGCTGTATCAGCTTCTCAGGGACTGAATCAAGGAAGTCCTAATAAACGCTGCCCTTATCATTGGGAGGTTGCGGCATCGCTGGGACTGTACCAGGTGAGTGGATCCTTCGGCGAATTGTGCTGCGGATATTGTTTATCATTTTGCCGTGAACTTCTGGTGAGGAAGAATGAAAATCCATATCGAGACGACCAAATACATGAGTGCATGAATTATCAAGTCCGTGATTAATGTTGCTTGTATCTTATTAACGTTGTGCCCCACCTCCCAGATCAAACTCTGGCGGGACCCTAAACTCGCCTGTTATCCAGGCCGACAGACAATGGTGGATGGCTGTTGCAGCGAGGGCAATGAATGTCGGGTTGATATTATCAATCAATGATCTATCGTTCATTCCCATTTGTCATATGCCATAGATGTATGTCCGGTGAATAAGATCCACTATTTCAGTTGCTGCAGATTGAAATATGCATTCCTAAATTGATCATCAAGACACCGATTAAACAATAAGGGAACTTTGAACTTACCGCTTGAAGGTTTCTGGGGCATGCAAACTTGTCCTTGGCCAAGAGCCGGGCCACCATTTTCCGGGTGTCGGGAGGTGAAGGTGTTCGAAAACCGTAAATACAGTCGATCGGGGTCTCACAGCGGTATATCATTGCTGCACTGGAGCAATTCATCTTTGCGAGAGCCAAATGCACAATGCCAGCGATGAAACATATCTTTGAGATGATTCATTTACCACTGAAATGTAGGCACATGGCGGGTCTGAGATTCCCTGGGCTTGATTAATCCTGGCAATTTCATCATACAACGAACAATGAATCTGGGCCGTCTTCACTGCATTCGTGGCAAACAGATTCACAAACATTGAATAATCGACAGGTATCGGCTTCACATGTGCCATGACCATCACCAGAATGCCTGAAACTGATATCTGTGTGTTGTATTCTGCGATGACAATGAGGCCTGTCACGTCGTCAATAAAGGCCTCATATTGCCACAGATTGTCAGCTTTCCATGCAACAAATTGCTCACCGGCTTCGTTTGAAACCTTTCTCTGGTAAATATACACCTTGGTTGGTGGATTCAATTGTTTGGATGTTTGATCGGATATCGTGTTCGATGCCAGCGTTGCAGGCTGACGTTCATTCTGCTCATCGCAGAGAATATAGATCTCCCAAAGCTCGGGATTTAGGGGTGGTGCCAATGCAGGAGAAGATTAAGTTGCCGCGACTCCTTTTCCAAGTGTTGACGTGAAGAAATCTTTTGATGGCTGCTTGCCCATTGCTCTGCTGGATGGTCGCCAAACAGGATTCTCACCGGATTCTGAATTTTCATCGCGCTGTTCATTCTAAGTGTCGGGTATTGGGCTGCAATCTTCATCGAGATCCTCATCGTTGATACATCGTCTGCTTCTCCTGGTGCTGGATGGGAGAGGAGAAGGCGAAGAAGTTCAGCGCCTTCATGTCATGATCCAAAACACAGCGAGTGATAAGTACGATAAAATCTACGTAGTGACTAAAGGCAACATGTCTGAATGTATAGTAAATTGAGTCAAGAGTTGTGTAAAGGAAAGAAAGCGTTTAGATGATTAACAGCATCGTCGGGATGTGTCTTATTATCCCATTGACGATTCCACGATCTTGGCTTGTCCTGTCACTAACACTTCCAACTTCTTGGACGGACCGGAACTCTCAACTAAGAATGATAGGTGACACGTGTGCCCCAAGTTTGTTGATTGCCTTTCTTTGACAAAAACCATTATCGCGGTGAGCTGAAATGCATTCAAGTTTCACTAATCTTTCATGCTAAACTCTGCTGGGTCAACATACCGAACTACCAATTACATGATAGCCATACACGGAGTCCTATCGCTGCCACTATGCCTTTCCCCAGAATTAGCATCTCAACAATCAATCCCAACATCGTGAACTCTCAACAGTGCCCTTCATGCATGAATATGACCGATGTAATGATAAAATAAATAAAACACCAAAAAGAGACCCAAAACCTCTCCAAAGAACTCCAAACTATCACCCATCCGTCCACCCACCAAAGTGCCAGAAATATACCCACCCACAACGACTCATTTGCAGCCGGGGGACTGATTGTATGCTGCCTATTGGCCAAAGAGCCTGCAGCGGGAGGATTCACAATGTGATCATGCTCCCAAAGCGAAGCCACATCCTCATCAGCAACAAACCTTTACTCATGATTGGTAAAGAAACCAAGACCACAGTTCCGGATGACATCAAGATTTCACTGTGGTCTGATAAACCTTCTTTCAAGCTTCTGTTCAATATTTTGGAAGCTGATTTTCGTAGTCAGGAAGCATCTTGGATTTGGGTGCCACGTCTCAGCATCATCATCCAATTCCTCTCCAATATCGTTGATCATATCCTTGGCTGGAGGTGGGAGGATGTCCTCCCAAAGAAGGTAGCTGCAACCACCACGCATAGGTATCTGGGCACCAGTTGTGCCATCTGCTAGTTGGCCACAATACATGATGCACATATGCGTTGGGGTGTTGAATATCGTCGCCACGTTTGCCCATCCGGCAGCAGTATTGTTATGGAAGATTGGAGTAACATTATGGGAGTGCGGAACACAATCTCAATTTCGCTCCTCCCGGCAGCCCCAACACTTTCGGATGTTAAAGCTGGGGTCTGGCAAATCAGTGACTGCAGCATTCCGCTTTGACAAAATGGTCGTATGGACGATCGATGTAACTATCAGATGTATTCATCCATCATCCCTAGACCAGTGCCATGAGGATAGCTGAGTATTGTTTTCACCCACCCTCTTCCCAGCAATGTCGGGATCCACATAGGCAGTGGTAAAGGTAAATGGCTCGACAAGGAACTTGGTCGAGGCTTCCCAATGCGCCTTTATCAGCAAGGACCTGGCACCCATGGTCTCTTCCTTGTCATCTTCTGTCTCTACACATCAGCAGGCTCAGCAAATGAAGCATCAGGGCAATGAAATACATACCAACGTGGACAAATTTCCTATTCTTAGTCGGGGTTTTGGCAATCCCGTATTTCCTTCAGCAAACGCCATCCACCGCAAACTGGTTCAGTGGTGCCTTGAGTTTCTGATCATCGACGTCAGTCCTGTCTGCGATGAAACATTCCCAGAGTGGCCTTTGAGACGTCAGATCGCTGATCAGAGTAACGCAATGATCGATCAGGAGATCCCATTGCTCGGGGCAGGCACCTTGCTTGTTGCTGATGCTCACTGACTGGGCAGGCTCTGAGACGCTCTCCCTCACATCATTTTGTTTCCGTTGTATTGTCAAGCCACTCTGCTACTGTCAAATCTCCATGGTTTCCGCTGCCCATTGGCTGACTCCAACAGTGGCGTTCTCGGCCCAGATGCGGACTAGTAGAGTTGGCATCTGGATTGTATTACCATCTGGAACGACTGATTTTGGCAACAAGAAGGCATCACATTACATTTTAGGTTCTCAGTGGTGGTCAAAGATTGAGTGGTGAGTATCATATCCTGGTTACACTAAACAAGCATCGGGAGTGTTGAATGTATCGTCAAGGGCGATGAGATGCGGTAGCAGAGGTGAGCATGGTGTGTTGAAGGTTCTGGAGATTGTAAGTAAGGTGGGCAGCCAAGGTGATTATATAAGTGGGCTTGGAGGGCTTCTCTTCATCCGGCGACATCATCTGGGCTGCTATTCAGCTAGGAAAAAATTTGCTTAACATTATCTATGAGCCCTGATTTGTTGACTAAATGCTTATGCTCATCACACAGACAACTAGAAGCATGCTCGGCAGTCATATCTCACTCGTCTGTCCTTGCTCTACATCTCGTACCCGGTGATGACGTTGCTTGGTCGGTATCCAAGGAGAAAGCACATTTCATCTAAGGTACGAACTTAATGAAAAGTGAATATCGTAGAGCAGGCAATGGGCATACGAGGGTCTAATCAAGCGTCAAAACAATCACCCTGACGAGGTGAATGCAGATGCGGTAATCCTTCCAAGATCCCAGGGATGTCGAAAATGAGAGACAGATTAAATACTTTGCAAATGTGTCAAGGAGGATGAAATAAATCCTATAAGAGTGGCAGGACACATATTTGGAAAAAGCAAATCAACGTGCGGCTTTTTCTGACAACCAGCCGGCTTCCAACGGTATGAGTAGCGAAATGATTGTCGAGATCCTGCTTAACGTTGATGCGACAGTTATTTTTGCTACAAAACATCGATATTCGGCGCCAGTGTCCTCACAGCTTGAATACATACCCCTACATCAGCGCTGAAGTCACTCACCTCCATTGCGACCACAAGGAAATGATGGTATACATATCAGCTTAACAACTGCCAGATGATGGTTTTGTGATCGAGCACAATGGTAATCTACTTCCATTCGTTCATGAACTGGATCGCAACCCATTTCTTCACCCTTCGGACAACGATTCGAGCTATACAGATGCCGACAGCGAAATCGCGTGACTCAATCCAAAGCAACCTCCTGTTCAGACACATAATTGTGGTTCACCACACTCGGCCAACTGTAGAGCCGGTAAGCCTATTAGTAACGAGTATTTTGATATCTTCGATGATGAAATAAATCTATGGTTACAGTTTTCTTACCAGGAGGAGAATCTATCAGTGCACTGGTGCGTCAAGAGCAACTTCAGCAGAGCTGCTATGAACAAGCTTTTCAGGAACCCTACAATGGCAACTGTCAGAAACTTTACTTCGTCCCACGCTTCATTCAAAAGGTTCAACGAGATATCCTATGCGATGGGCATCGACTCTTGGATACCAGGCAAAGTGTGTAATTGCCATTTGGCCTATCCAAACAACTTTCGCAATGATGATTACACACGTTTCCTTTACCGCAATCGTGTTGAACCCGTTGAGTTCCTCATACAACAACCTGCGCTCAGGGGAAGTATGTTGTATGGTCCAGCAAATCAATTCATTGAAGCTGAGGAACGTATCTAATCAGAGGTGAAATGAAGCGACCAGTGGTGAAATGAACAGGTATGTTAGTTGAATTTCGTGATAGTTATGATGATTTTAACCGCTTCAATGGCTGCTGCGGCCACATGGAGCTACGATTGTCCATTCATCCGGCGATTCAGACCAGACACATCTTACAAACTCGTCGGGTGACAAGAAGGAATGGGCAGTATATTTGAGTCATGGAAATATCGACTCGACAATTAGATGGAAGCCTTCAACTCTTGCAATCATCCTTGTTGCCCTTCTTCTCGTTCCTCCGACATATCACTGTAATGGACATTGTATAACAACTGCCTTGAAGGAACAATAAATCCACAATCAACAGGTTTTGAGGTTGGTCTTCGAGCATATTTTTCGTCCTGTTGATGGGCTTTGCAACCCTGGAAATCTTACGATTCGTGCGGATGGTTGCATGCAGCAATGTTATCCTGTCATATGGGCATGGATGGCTGACAACTTCCAAAACATTCACTTGCACTGGATCAAGCAGCCCCATTGCACAGCCCGTGAAGGACCGAAATCGTCGTTTAAAGAAGGGAATTCATTGTCATGGCAATTGAGAGACTATCGGCTAAACATTCAAATGATGATACTGGCGACTCATAGAGTCCAGATGGAGAGACAGGAAGCAAAACAAGTTATCCAAGATAGAGCGGTTGGAACCTCACAAGACATCGTCTGCAACTGGAAATGGATTTCCCTGACGACTATCCTCGTACCCGATATTCTTCATCCTGTCTATCTTGGTATGCCTAAGTATTTGATGGACTGGGTAGTGTTTGTCCTCGAATAACATTCCAGGAGTGACAAATTCAACCAGCTTTGGGTGATGATGCCTCCATATCCTGGCTTCGTTCGATTCAACAAGCCATATAGCCAGATGATGCATTGGAGTTGTAAGGAGATGAAAGTGCTCAGGCGGGTGATTGTTCCAGTGTTTGTGGCGACTCTTTCAAACCCTTCAGCGAGCCAAAGGATTCCCTTCAAAGAAGCCCTATTGTGCGTCAAGCATTTAGTGTATTTTCGCCTTATGGCACAGTACTAGTACCATACTGAAGCCACAATCGAGTACATAGAGAATTATGTTGAGGAATTTCATTGTCACAAGGATGTTTTCTGTCCTCTCCGCGCCAGTAACTTTACAAAGAATGTCCTGGAATCTTCAAAAAAGCAGCATAGTTTGGGCAAACAGGAGGAACGGGTGAGTGACCCTGCATGGAATGATCTTGCTCCGGATGCAGAGCATCGTCGCGTTGATGAAGATAAAACAAAGAAGGAGTCAGACAATGCACAACATCTTGTTGATAAATCAGATTTCGACTGTGTGAAGATGCATCTCGTGAACCAGTACTCTGACCATATACGCCAGCTTGGTAACCTCTTGAATGCAAGCTCTGAACTCCCAGAAAGAGCGATAAGGGAGATTGAACAAGCGTACCGTCAATCCAATCATCATGAGGCTGCCTTCCGGGTTTTGCCAAAGAAAACCCGAAAGGAGGTGTTTCAGTATCGAGTGCTGAATGCAAATGCTGGAACACAAAGTCGTGACAATGAGATGCCTCTAACAAAATAGCCTATCAAGCAAATGATGAAAAACCCACAACCAGATATCAAGACCCTTGATGACTCGGCCGAGCGGTGTGCAATGCCAAAAGAGCAGCTACAGGATCACATTGCTTGGCGTTTCAAGAAATTTGCCGACTTCACACAGTACATCAATCACAATCAGTATTTCAGTCATCTCGACAATTCAAAATACATTCGTTAAAACCCAGTTGCAATTCTGGTGAGTTTATTTCAATTCAATGAGCAAGCAGTTCATGTTGTTCGTTGCACTGGGTCCACAAGGTGAAGACAGTGTAAGCCACCAAGCGATGATACAGTGCGTCTCTGGATAGGGATGACTCCGGATACCCACTTTAAGTTGACTGCTGGACTAATTCCCACACAGTTGGATTGTCTTTTCGTTGTTGAGGATGCTGAATTGAATATTGAAGGGCTTCTTGGCTTGGTTCAGACATTTGGAACTGGGCCGATAAATCAGACTCCTGGTATGGTGATTGTCGAGGAGAGATATCAACCTCCGATGCAACTCTTGCACAATGGAAACCCCCGTGGCGAGCCTCTTTTCGGCATCGGAACATCCTAAATCCACCATCGTAGCGCGATCCATGGGCCTGTACACCTCGTTCTGCTGAGTCCGCAGCCAGATAGCTTGTGGTGGTACTTGAGCAACATGATTGACTTGAAGGCTTCCAATTTGTTCTACATGTAAATAATTCAACTTGATGCTTGAATTTGTCGTTGCAGTGATATATCGAAATCTGATGAATGTTTACTCTTGGTGTCTTAATTTTTGCAATGGGAGTTGTGCAAGCTTGTGTATAATCTATGTCTCAAGGGAATAAATAGTTAAGAATATTATTCAAATCAATGGAACAGTTTAAAAAACCATCGAAATAATTATAATGTAGAGGACAAACGTGAAAGAATCAAGTGCCCTAAATTAGCTTAAATGACTGAATAAGTTTTCGAAATGTTGTGAAGATGCAATGACATTCGTGAACCCTTCGAAGCATTGTTCAAGATTGCAAATCAGTCATCGAGATTGTTCGTGGAGACCGTGGAGAATCATCGGTGTGTGGGCTCCATTTTTGGAAACCAATTTCATATTTTGCTGATCATATTAATTGGTTACTCTACTCTAAATCTGGAAATACTACATAAGAAGAATCTATTGTCATCGGTCAGAGACTTTGACTGTTTGTGGAATCTGCCAAACAAGCATCTTTGAGTGGTCAAATTGCTGAATTGGGTGGACCTATACCGTGGCCTTCAGGTGTATTGGTGATATATCTCAGAGTTGACTGGACTGATGCGGCTGCCTTCTGGTGCTCCTGGGAGTGCTAGTGACAAAGCTGGCAGAATATAAGAGGTCAGGTGAATACCTAGAGAGGGCCTTGGACACAGGTGATAAGTCTGGAAGCCCCTGGAATTGTTGTAGAGCAGTCTTGGTTATAGGCATGTTCTTTTAGAATGCTGCTGGTGCACCTGGTAATTATAGTTAGTGCTCATTGTGAAATAATTTAAAACTCATGTATTCAGTTTGTATTTTCATCTATGTATCTATGTATCAATATAGCTATCCATCTACATGCACTATATTGAACTGGCTGCAGGTGGTACTTTAGAGCAAATGAAGATATGCCTGAAGATGATAATTGAGTGAACTTAGAAAGGCACATGGAAGCAGTTATGGTGCTGAACTCAGAAATGAACCTTAAAGGCATCATCTAGCAAGTTTGGAGATATGCTTGGAGGCCATGATGAATTGCAATTGGAGAAACACCTGGGACACCAATTGAGTGTAGTTAGAGATGCCCTTGGAGGTGGGAACTTGGAGAACTAGTAGATCATAATTCAGTGAACTCAGAGTTGTACTTAAAGGGACTGGGTGAGATAGTTCATAGATGCACTTGGAGGTAGTGATCAAGTCAGTATGGTGGTGCATATGGATGTTGAAATCGAGTGCATTTGATCATCACCAAACAGCGAAATTGGTTTCCAAAAATGGACCCCTTGCACCTGTCCTGCTTAGCATTCTCCACAAATGATCAAAGCAACTTATTTACAATCTTCTACCATGCTTCGAAGTGTTCAATGACTTGATCGTGGTATCAAGATATTTCAAAAACCTGTGTTGCCATTTAAGCTAATCTATTGGACTGGTTTCTTTCATGTTGGTTCTCTAGATTTGAATTGTCTTGACAGTTTTTTGAACTATTCCAACGATTTGAAGAATATTCTTAACTATTTAATCCCTTGAGACATCGATTATTCCACAAGCTTGCACCACTCTCATAACAACAATTAAGCCACGCACAGTAAACACTCATCAGATTTCTATATATCACTGCAATGATTAAGACAAGTATTGAATCAAATAATCTACATGTGAAACAAATTGAAAGGGTTCCAGTCAATTGTGTGGCAGAAGTACCACTGTGTGGTATCTGGCTATGGCGTTAGTGGAAAAAGGTGTACAACCCCTTCCATCACACTGATTGGCATGATATGAGTGGTTCTGACACTGAACGGAGGCTTACATAGGTATCTTCCATTGTGCAACGATTGAATCCGAGGTTCATGTCTCTCATCATCAATCACCATACGAGCAGTGGGACATATCGACCATGATACAAATGTCTGAACCAAGGTGAGCAGCCTTTCAACACTCGATTTAGCTTGTGCGTCGTTGAAAAGACACTATAAAAGTGAGGGAATGAATCCAGCAGTTGACTTACAGTGGCTATCTGGACTGGTCCCCATCCAGAGAAGCACTGTACAATTTCTTGATGGCTTATGCTTTCTCCACCTTGTGGACCGAGTGCAGCAAACCATATCATGTACCTCTTTATCACATTGCAAAGACATCACCAGAATTGCTACAGCATTGTACCGAATGTATTTTGCATCATTCAGATGACTAATGTACTGATCATGACCGACGTACTCGGTGAAGTCGGCAAAGCTCTCGAAACACCAACTAAAATGAATCCATATCTCCCCTTTTGGCATTGCACACAACTCGGCCAACTAATCAAGTGGCTTGATTTCTGGTTGCGGGTTGTTCATCACTCCCTTCGTAGGCTCTTTGGTAAGAGGAAGTGGTAGCAACAGGTCTGGGTAACCCGTCAGCGGACTGTGTTTGGACCGGAAGGACAGTTCGGTTCTGATTCAGAACCTTTGAAACACCCGGCCAGCCGGTTCTTGGCGGACCAAACCCGTCCCTGTAACGGTCAACCCATGGGTTTCGCCGGGGTTGGCTAGACCCATGGGGTAAAATCTACGGTTTTGCATTTCGGGTTATTCTGTGTATGGTCACATTCAGACATTCTACTGTTAATCGGAAAATATTCTCAATGGTACATAGTTGTTCTTTCCGGATGTACTGGCCGCCTTTATGATCAATATATGGAGACAAACGCTTCCGGCCTCATCTTGGAAATGAGCATTAATGGAGCGTCAACGATTTTAGGTCATGCATCCTGGGTAATCAGTGCAGGCATTGGTTGCAGATAGTCGTAACGAAGGTATTGGTATCATCTATTGGCAACAGCAAAAGCGACACGCTCCCTGCCCCATCTTGAAAATGAGGGTCAAATGACCGTCAATGATTTAATGTCCCGTATCTTGGGTAATCCAAGTGGCGCATGATTGCAAACCACTAGTAAGGAGGAATTGGCAGCCTCTCGAGGCAGATGAGCAAGCGACGTTCCGGCAACAGCCTCCCAGACAATAATGACTAATTGCATTTACAATGCTGCAATGAAGAGATCATGACTGTTGTAGCCTAGAAAAACTGTCAGAACATCGTGAATACACAATAACTGATGCATCGTGCTTTGATTGCCCATGATATAAGGCAAAAAATCGTTGACGCTCCGGGGATGCCCATTTTCACGATGGGGCGGGGAATGTGGCTCTATCTCTTTTCCCATTATAGGCGGCCAATACTTTGATTATGCATAGTAATGACCAAATCGCATCCAAATTACCTGACTAACAAGACCAAGAATAGTTGACGCTCCGTTGACACTCATATTCAGAATGGGGCAGGGATGTGTGGCTCTCTCTTTTGCCTAACAATCCAGCCAATACCACATCTATGAATGGCCCCAACTGATTGCCACACAGATTACCAATGATGCAAGACCACAAATTGTTGACGCGCCATTGACACTGATTTTGCCATTGGCGTATCCACATTATGTTATCATTCAATTTCACCTAATATATTGTTAATGGTGTTTTGGCAGCTTTTGTACTGTCTTCATGTACTTTCTCCTTCATCAATACATCGTTCTTTAATGATCCATATAAATATATCCTTTAAAAGATACTTTAAAGTGTCCGCGAATTGTACATAATAATACATTCAAAAATCCAGCTGCATTCGATCAATGCTCATCATCACTGTCCGGTTCGCTCAATAGGCTGCCGTCGTTTAGAAAATGGATGTCAGCTGCATTACCACGGAGCAGATAGTGTACTAACCAGTGGATGTTCCTTCATCACTCAGCAAATCTGGATAAAAATCTTTATTACCCTTGCGATCCTTGACATATGCATCAAGATTGAAACATTGAGCACTGGGAAGAGGAGTATGTAGATGCACATATCCGGGTGGCACACCATCGATTTCGGATTCATGAGCTGCCTCATTGTTACCGGGTGGAACAGGTAGTGTTTTGGTTGGATGTGGTGTCAGTCATCCGGGTGTCGGCTGACTGAGTCGCACTGGTGAAGGTGCACTCGTGCCTTTGCATCTCCAGCGTGTCTGGGGATTCAGTGCTGTGCGATTGAGCGACGAAGGCAGCCGTCCGTCTGATCTTCCCAACACATAGCCGGGTGTCCTGCATCGCAGAGTTCACATTCTTATCCCCAGGAAACTCAACTCCCCACTTCATCTCTACTCGGACTTCGGCCCGAGGTTCTTTGAATACTAATTGAGTTCGCTCTATTGCGGCATGGGAACACCCTCCTTTGGCCATTTTGGCCATATTGAAGGCCAGGTGCATTGCAGACTGGTTTAGCTGTACCCGACCTCCTTGCCTTGCCATAGTTGCAGCCATGTTGAAAACCTACAAGAAATCAATTGCTGTATCTACTTATTAGATTCGGCTATTACCTCAACCATATACGTTTCAGTGGCATTCTCTCAGGTGGTTGAAGTCCGTTTGGTCCACTCTCGGGGATTCATATCACTAAATTCGTCCACGAAAATTGCAGAGCCGCCAACATCATGGTGTTCGATTGCGCGCACTGGGCGGCCAAATGCTTTGGTTGACCAGGGAGGTTTCCCATCAGGGGCGGCTATATATTGGTCACGCAGCTCTCTCAGTACTCCGGCTGGATATTGTATCATTTGTTGACGGTCGTGAACCTCGATACGACTGCACTTACGTTGGATCGCATGCTGTGTCTAATTCTTGCTGCTTCCGGTTTTACGAACTATTTTTAAACATCCGTCAAGGGTAATTTATTTGTTGGCTGCATTTGCAGGGTCGCGGTGAACTAAGTGGGGTCTGTGTTGTCGTTGGGTCTCAGCGGGAGGCGTATTGGATGAAGTGCCTGTCGTTCTGCTCAATTCTGTTCCACTCTCCCCTTGCTGAGGTGTTTGTAGAGCCATGATTAGCTGCTGTGGAAGTGAAGAGATGATGATGACAAAACAAAGTGGGAAGTCCTGAGGAAGAGGATAACGAAAAGAAGTAGGAAGTTCTGAAGAATAGATAGTTAGCTTCAAGTCAAAATGACATGTGTAACAGCCAACTTGCTCGTTCTACCCAAGTTGAATCCTGGTGTGCATAGCTGCCGGTTGAAACGGGTTGCCAATCATCCTGCGATTTGCACCAAGTCAGTCCGATGTTGTGTGTTTGTATACATGGATGAATCACGGTGAACGACCGCCGAAATCTCAGCTGTGTGAGATTACAACAGTACATTCTTCAATGGAAAGGACATCTGCTGATGTTTGTCTCACGAAATCCCTGGCATCTTACATGAAACAGACGCTAAACATCATGTCATGTTGTAAGGTTAGCATTGCTATTCCCAATGTAGTGACCGTCAAAATGCGGATTGTGCTGTGTTCAAGTCTATTCAGCATACCAACCTCAACAGAAACGATGCAGCTTGCCTCTATGTGATCCATATCTTGCAACATCCAACATCTCGTCCATCAATATAGTCAACACAAAATACAATGATCAATGCTCTGAAAAAGAACCTTTCGCCACGACCATCAGGCAAATGGGGCAAATTGACGAAGTGCTCAACACAACGACATCATCAAGCGAATGAAGGCAAGAGCGGCTTGGCAGCAGAATGGGTTCCAGTCCTTAGAGCGTTGCGCAGCTTCCTATCCGAAACAAAGCTTGCGGCTAGGAAACGACGAGAAACTCACTGTCTAAGTCACGAAGAGAAGGAGCAATTGATCGAGGATTATGCGGAAAGAGAGATCGCTGTGGCAAGAAAGCATGTTGAAGATGCAGAGACAGCAATTGAACAGGAGCAGGATGGTATGAGAAATGTTGAAAAGGTGGGATTGACAACCACGAAGCCTGAAACAACACTTGATGCGATGTTGAACCCCATCGGAGATAGTCTGAGCAATCTTGCAAGTACCGATGATCAGGCGGATGGGGAATGCGAGGATGATGATGAAGAAGATCCTGTGTGAGGCAAGCTTAGCGAAGATTACGAACCCGGCAGGGTGATCAGCACAATCTCTAAAATGGTACAGTATCGCACGTGGCGTGTTTGGCAGAAGCAGATGAAGCTGGACAAATCAACGCAACAGGCTGGGGAGACGCTGCGAACTACTTCTGTGAGAGGAATATAAAGTATGGGACGACCCAATGGAAGGTTCACGCAGTCGATCAACCTCAAACGGCAGATGATGTAGCTTCATCTGATCCAGCGACATTTGGTCAGCCTATGGAGACTCATGATAGCTTCATCGGGAAATTGCAAATGCCGCAGGTGACTTCTCGACCAGAGAGTCGTCATATGAGCCTAAGTTTGCAGAAAGCGCAGACACAGCAACGCATTGCGTCCCTCCTGCCCGCCCGGATGCCCGATTCGTGTCCGATTCAGAAATTGAAGCATGTTGAACCTGTACACTTCAACCCCTGCATATCGCATCCCAAGCCAATTACCATAAACAAACTAGATTGCAACGAAGGCATGGACACGGCTCCTGCGTCGCCGGAGGAATTAATAGGCAAATTTGAATATGTGACGCTGTACCAATTTGAAATGCATTACCTGTACCTATTTTGCTACGTGTCAGCTTTTACCTGATTTCAGTGACGACATTGTGAGAGATGATAATTCCTCTATGCATATGGAAGGGTCAGATATGCCATGCCAATTTTCTAGACTGCAAATCTCGTTGACTGACAACCAATGGACTTGATATTGTCCTGCCCGTTACTGTTAAGTTAGACAATTAAAACTTAATTACAGACAAAACTCAATAACAATATATATGTCAGAGATGTCATATGAGTCATAAATGCAGCAGGCAAAGCCGATTCTGAAGCTGAATGAATGATGACCGTCATGCTGCATACAATCATGCATCCAACTGCATAACACTCTGCACAGACCTGGTGCAGATGGTCGAGATGTTAAACATTGCGTGTGGTAGGTCTTGGAAATCGCGGATAATGAGCTGGACGCGGAATGGTGATGAAGTCGGGTTAAATATATTAAACACAAGTTTACAGATTTATATGCGGTTAATCGCCGGCTGAAAGCGCTGGAACACGATAGGCCGACGTCATTTATCCCTCAGATAAAATGTTTTGTAGAGGATCAGATATTATAAGGCTTGGAAGCTTTTGTATACAAGTGTTCATACGGAGAAATGATTTATTGACTGCCAATAACGACTATATGCATTTTTACATACAATTGTTAAGCATCCACTGACTGTTAGTATGTCATTAAGTTGAGCGTCAACGGAGCGTCAATGATTTTTGGTCTTACATTTTTGGCAAACAAACTGCTGCATAGTCACATCTTACCAAAGTGATTCTATTGGCGGTATTTATAGGCAACAAGGATAGTGACATGCTGGTTGACCCATCCTGGAAATGAGCATCAATGATGCGTCAACGATATCTGGTCTTGTGAGTCTGATAATCAAAACAAGACATGGTCGCTGTGACACATAATCAGAGTATTGGCCACCTTTAGAGCCAACAATGCGGGGGTCAACATCGCCAGTATCGCCTAACACTGAGCGTCACCAGAGCGTCAACGATGTTTGTTCTTGCATCTTGGATAATCAAACAGCTGTGTGACGATATTGAGGTGTAATCGAAGTGTTGGCCTCGTTCGTGAGTAAAAATGCTAGCGATAATATCGCTAGCACCTCCTAAAAATGAGCGTGAACAGAGCGGCAACAATTTTTGGTCTTGCATTATAGACACACAAAGCGCTGCGCATGGGCGTCAATTTATAATCAATGCATCGGCCGCCTGGATTGGCAAAAATGCTAGTGACGATATGCTACAACCTAAACATGAGCGTCAATGGAGCGTCAACAATTGTTGGCCATGGATCATGGATAATCAAAGAACTATGCAACCAGATCGACCCATACTCATAGTCTTGGCCGCCTCTATGGGCAAAAGTGCTACGGACAATGTCACTACCACCTCCTAAAAATGAGCATTAACAGAGTGTCAACAATTTTCGCCCTTGCATCATGGACACTCAAAGCACAGTGCGATGGCGTTAACCCATGATCGATGTCTCGGCCACCTTTATGGGTAAAAATGCTAGTGACGACATCGCTACCACCTTCTCAAAGTGAGCGTCAATGGAGCGTCAATGATTTTTGGTCTTGCATCTTGGACGTGATAAGGGCTACAGAACAGCATTAACCGATGATCAACTCATCGGCTGCCTTTATAGGCAAAAATGCTAGTGTCGATATCGCTACAACCTCCCATAATGAGCGTCCACGGAGCATCATCAATTTTTGGTCTTGCATCATAGACACTCACTGCTCAGTGCATCTCCATTGACCCATATTCAATGCATCAGCCACCTCTATGGACGGAACAGCTACTGACGATATTGGTACCATCTGCCAAAAATGAAAGTCAAGAAAGCGTCAACAATGTTTGGTGTTGCATCATGGACATGCAATGCGCTGTGCATCGCCGTTGACCCATGTTTAATGCATCGGCCACCTCTATGGGCCAAAATGCGAGTGACAATATCGCTACTACCTCCTAAACATGAGCATCAACAGAGCGTCAAAAAGTTTTGGTCATGCATCTTGGATAATCTATGGGCTATGGATCAACATTATCCCATGACCAACTTATAAGCTGCCTTTGCGGGCAACAATGCTACTGATGATATCACATCCACGTCCTACAATTGAGCGGCCACCAAGTGTCAACAATTTGTTTGAGGGCCCAGTAAGCTACACAGCGATGAACTGCATTGCATTGTGACTGAATTGAATCTTATGCGGTCAGTCTTCTCAATATGTCCTAGTATACAACTTCACAAATATGCATGCAATGTCGCACCGATCTGAGTTGTTTGCTAGTAGCTGAGGAGAAAATATTTTTGAGCCCGCAGTCTGCTTTACTGTATCATCACTTTCGGAGGTCTTTCGGGTCAGATTACCCAGCTTTCTGATTTCTACCACCATGTCGGATTCGGAATCTTTGAACACCTCATTGCTTGAGGTTATGATCACTTCCAACAATAAGCTTGTCTTTATTCTTGATTTGAGCGACCTTACTTTACAAATGATCTTCAATGCTTGGTGGGTTTCAATGAATGTAGACTGGAAGGGGCCTAATGCTTGGTATAGTTCCAGACACGCGCCTTTGTGGTGATTCAATTTCCACTGCAGATTTGAGGAGACTGGCAGCCCTGGCATCATATGTATCATTTGTCATCAAGTTCTTCACCATCCATCAGAAAAGGGGACCAGCTCAATGGGGGAACACTTTCTGGCACAAGCTCACATCACGAAGTTAAATGGATTAACAGAGTCAGAGGTTACTGAATTGACTAGTTCAAAGGTTGACAAAACAGCTTTGGCCATCCTGAAGACACAAGGAAGTTGAGGAATCACAATGGTGAATTCGCTGAGGAAGATCATAATTGACCTCCAGGTTAATCCATATTGACCGAAATGACAGACAAAACATTCCCAATGGGCAGCTGAAGCCTTTAAAACTTCTGAATTTCACCAAGATGCATGGAATCGCTACCTCATGTTAGGATTTGTTTCGGCTTATATTCCATGGAACGCTATATTAAATCTAGATCTATGACGGTCATATGAGGCATTGCGCAATGACCTAGTGTTGCCGTCCGTTATGACCCTTCGCAACATTCTCTGGAGGGAATCTGCATTTACCGTGGATGCAATTGAGAAGGAAATGCTGTCACAAAATGAAGCTACTTTAGCATTGGACAGATAGACATCACCGAACAAACTAGCCATGGTGTCGGTTATTGCTTACTATATGGATCGAAATAGGGCATTGAGTGAAGTTCAACTCGCTTTTGATGAGGATGATCGCCTGTTCTTTTCCAGTTTTGAAAGCTAATGAAGGATGATAGGTCAAGGGACAATATAGTGGAGCGAGGCTAGCCATACATTTGAGGGATGTGCTTCATCTTTTTGAGCTTACCGATGGCAGTTTGCTTACTATTACGACTAATAATGATTCCTCTAATTACTTGATGTCACCCGAGCTGCAATCAACATTCGAGGCCTTTGAAATCCAGTGGCCTGCATTGAGAAACCACATACCATGAATGGCGCACATCATACAGCTCGCTTTAGGCCCATCCATGAGCAGTCTTGTTATGACAGGCTGCACCAAGTCTTGGGGAGCCCATGAGCGTGATCAACAATTTGGAGAGAATGAAAGCATAGACAATGGGAAGAGTCAAAGACATCAGAAGGAAGGCAACGCTAGAATCAATAACGTGTCGCCCATGAAACCAGGTTTAGCAAAGATAATTGAGCAAGTATGTAATTCATGATATTTTGAAAGTCCTGAATTGAGCTTCATATAGCAGAGAATGCTTGCTATATTGATTACGCTGACACCCAGTTGTCGAAACGAGTTCATTGACTGTCAACAAGCAAAAGTTGGCATCTCGGTATTTCGAATTATGGATGTGATCACACAGTGGACCTGAATACTGCAGTTTCTCGAGCGTGCCTACTGAACACGGGAATTCACACGCCAGTGGCTCAATAATCCATAATTCGCTGATTACGGGACACTTTTCACAACTCAAGATGAGTGTACCATTGTGAAGTATGTCATGGAAGTATTGAGGCCTTTTTGATATTGGACCCAGTGGATGTCAAAGTGGCATACAGTCACATTGCATCATGTGATCACAGTGAATAATGTCATGTTTGATCATATGGACGGCGTGATGCGAGCTTTGGCCAAGAAGATGACTACATGGAAAGAAGCCTTGTTCTTCGCTGTGAAGTTAGCTCGGCAGCTGCTGTCCAAATACTATGCTGAAGTGACTCCAACGACGGGCATGTTTCTCATTTGGGCACATATCCTCAATCCTCTTCGGAAGTTGCGATCATTTAGAAAATGGGACAAAGGAATGGATATTAATCTTACGGAGGAGTAATCCTATACTACCCAATACCAAGAGGCCTTTCTGATGTATGTGGAGAATGAATACTGTTCCAAACATTGATGTGTGCCGGTCGACAAGCACCAAAGTTTTCTGAGCAGCAATCTCATCCCCTCTACAGTGGCTTCACGATTCTGTCAATCATCCTTTGATCCATACGATTTGTGCAGCAATGATGAAAAATACTCAATGCCTAACAATGTGGCTGAGACTACAACAGGATGAGGCAATCGCTCAGCACCAATATCGACCGCCGCCAGGCTCTATTTGAATTTGCCACCTGAAGCACCAAGAAACTGGGGGCAAATGAACCTCAATCTCAATGATTACCACTCCAACCCAATGGAGATTGCCAGTACATTTTGGTTACTGGACATAACTGACTGGTGGTGTCAACAGGAGATAACGCACTCAAAGGATGCCAATTGTTCCAATGCAGAGCGTGACATATTGGCGATCATACCACATGGTGTCGGAGTGGAGGCCAGTATCTCCCATTGCTGACATGTCATTGGCTGGAGGCAGACATAAACCACAGGCGAGACCATTCGCAAAAAAGTCATTATCAGGCTGTGTTCTCGAGCCAATAACGGGATTTTGGCAGGCAGTGACCCAGAATTGGATACAACAAACACAGATAACGACTCGGAAATGAAGTAAGAGGCGGAAGAAAGCACATTGCATATTATGACCAAGGTTCATGACTTTTCGGAGATGTGGCAGCGCAGCCAACACCTACGTGCTACCCAGGAGTAATCTCGTGCTCAATACAAGCAGAAGACCCCTGTGGGATAAATTTCGGACACGGAAGAGATCGTCAAAGCATCCTGGTCACTCTTTCAACCTGATTGAGCGGCTTCATTTCAATTGTCCGAAAGATCTGCTTTGCCACCACCCTTGTCTGCAAAGGACCTCCCGGGAGGACAAACTCCAATATTAAATCTCCACCAAATCCGAAGAATCACACGTCATCCAGTCCAAACTGATAAGGATAGTGCACCTGAACGCATTTCGGACACTGAAGATTGGCTTGAATAGAATCGGCACTTTGATACTTCAAATGTGAGCGAAGATGAATGCGTGGCAGACGTTGAATCTGATATACAGCAAGGCAATAGCATCGAGGATCTGGAATGCCCAGAGCAGCGGGATGTGAACACCGTGCCGAATGTTCCCGGATTTATTCGCCTTACACGGAAGTCAAAGAGACAAGCTGACAAGGTGTTGATGACGGTCAATGCCATCGAAACGAGGAGGAATATGGCAGTGAAGAGAAAGTAGGACAGAATGGGTAAATGTTTCACCAGCTTCTTTATGTATCTTGACCAAGAGTTTTTGTTACAGATATATCTTGGGAGAATGGTGAGCAGTTGCTTGTGAATACCGGTTGATAAACCGATGTATAGCGGGCGCAATGAAGCTTTTGACAAGATACATAAATTTTAGTCATGTGAGAGTGAACATTGCAAGCATGTAGCTGAGCTCGGCTTTGCCACAGGGCCAATTCTCAACCTGTGAGAAAGACTACCAAGAAGTTAAAATCATGATGAAAACTATTACCGATGGCAGCAGATGTTGAATGGACAATCCATTAACATGAGTGTCAACAATTTGTGGTTTTGTTACTACATTAATTACACAGTGATTTGGTCTCTCTTATGGATATCAGATGTATTGGCAGCTTTTATAGGCAAAATAGACAGCAACACGGTCACCACCCCATTCTGAGAATGAGCATCAACAGAGTGTCAACGCTTGGTAGCTTCGCATCTTGGATAATTTATATTCCGATCAGTTGCAGACATCCATGTATCAGATATAGCCAGCCTTCGCTGGGATGAACTACAGCGACATGCTCGCTGCCGTATCCAGAGAATGAGCGTCAATGGGCCGTCAACGAGGTTTTGCTTCTCATCTTGGGTAATTTATGTTCCGATTGGTTGCAGACATCCATTCATCGAATATTGGCAGCATGTACTGGCAAAAACTACCCCGACATGCTCCCTGCCGCATCATGAAAATGAGCGTCAACGGAGCGTCAACCATTTCAGTTGTTTCCCATGTGGTAATCAAGGCATCGCGCTGATCTTCATGTTTTTACCGGAATTATTGACCACCCTGATAGGCAACAATACAATTTATCAAACATAAAACACCGATTCCAAATTAATCGATATTGCAAGCTGCAAAGCATGCAAAAACATAACCTTGGTTGTTGAGATTGCGATTTTGACAAGATACTATTAACATACTCCAAAAAACAAGAGCCTTAATTGAATCTATGGATGGACCCGCTGGGCGACCCACTGACAACCCGCCTGATGCAGACGGGTTGGGAGTTAACCATTGATCTGTACCTGAGTTGACGGTTCCGGTGTATTGACAACCTGGACAACAAACTTCGCAATGATTCGGTTTGGACCCAGACCTGGACCCGAAGTGACGGACCGGAACTGTTGCTAATACTAGATATGACTGGTAGGTTGAGGTGCAGGTCACGGCTTTCGTATTTGGTAGCAGTCATATGGATGTCTACCATGTGGAGTCGTCGATGGATAGTATATACTAGCGATTGTTTCTGAAGGGCGGTGTAGAGAAGGGACCGGATACATCCGAATTGACAAGTTCAAAGGGCTTCATAGTGCGCATGACTGGCACTTAGATGAACCTCTGTTTGTGCTTGGCCTGGATGCAGACTGTGCACACAGAACTATAGCGTGTATATCCCTCGACTAGAGACATTATGGCAGTAGGATTTCTATCGGCTAGTTGCCGGTGCCATAGTCTTGACTATGGGACTGTGAGAGATTCTTGACTGGATCAAGTTATGGCAGTTGAAGGTGCACTTAGAACAGAGGAAGTAGGTGGACCTGTAGATGTGATCATAGGTGACTCTGAAGACTCGATTGTAGGTTCTTTGATTATTACTCTTGGCAGTGACCTGTCTCTGTTTCGCTTTCTACCACTCTCGGTAGTCGATGATAGGAGTTTGGTTGTGGGGAGCATGATATGTATGCCGTTGAGTAGTTATCTGGAGAGAGTATGAGAAGATGGTGAAATGATGAAGCATATTCCATCCCGAAATATAGTCATATGCCTGCCCAAGACCAATTGGTTGATCAACAGAATGGAAAGTAGAAAAGTAGCAGTATGGAGGGCTTCCACTGGTTAGCCCTGTATAATGTTGACGTAATCATAATGCGTGGCGGTTACTGAATTGTCATTTTCGAGTTTGATTACTATAGGAAGTGGCAGTTTTTTGCACGTTGAGACGCTGCTGTGGTCATTGCACATGAGGTGTGTTGCCCCAAGATCAATGACCCACTTCGGAGTTGCGGTGAGAGCACATATGGTTAGTCAGCACGGATAGCAGTCTCCAGTCGTAGCATGGGCTGCAGTCGCAGTGGCTAACTTCACTTCCTACCACTCTCTTATACATTTGTAGGAGAAGCAATCGACTTTGACGTGGCCTGGGAGCCTGCACTGGATGCCAATGCGCTCATCATTTCCGTTGTTTCCTCCCTCCTCCTCTTGTTTGCCCATTCTTCTTGCATCTGTAGTACGGCTGTCAATGATGCAATAGGTGCACATACGTTTGTGGCTGTCTCCAGATCCACCGTCTCCACCATGTTCACCGCATCCACCGCGTCCTCCGCATCCACCACTCCCACGCCCATGGCCTTGGCCGAAGCCTCCACCCCTGGAACCGCCACATTTTGAGAACAGGGCAGCCCCCGTGGATACATCTCCGAGTTCTTTTGTGAGGCTGGCTGTAGTTTCTTCTAAAACACCATGCATGGCATCTTCCAGTGTAGGTAAGGGCCTTATATGCTTTAGGACCATTAAGATCATCGCATACTGTGATGGCAATGATGTGAATATATGGGTGCAGAAATCTCGATTGGTGATAGCATCGTCAGTATGGTTCAGTTGTATGCGTTAGTTACTGAGCTTGGTGAAGTATGCATGGAATAGTTTGTCCTCCTCTAGTAGGTGGGCGCGCACGGAACTGGAGGAGAATGTCCTGTCTGCCGATATAAGATCCGGTGGTGTCCAGGCTGGTTTCTAGCGTATTCCACATTTTGAGAGGGCTTGTCATTCATTTGACGATATGCCATACTTTGGGGGAACAGAAAAGTCTGATCATAGATGCGGCATCTGCTTCCTTAGCCTTAAATCATCATAGATGTCATCCTGGTCGAAATCAAGTGGCTGCGGTTCAGGGTCATCCCCGGTGACAATTGCATATGCTCGCATGGCTGATATGATGAGTACCATGTTGTCTCTCCATTGGTTGTAGTTGGGGTGAGTAAGCTGAGGAATGTCGCCACAGATGGTCTTTGTCAAAGAGGGTTCGGGGGAAGACATCGTGAGATCCTGGTATTGTGTTTTAGTGCTGTTTATGCTGTTGTTGCTATGGTGATGAGGTTTAGGGTTCTTGAGGCACTTTTGAAGATGGTAAAATTTTGAGATAGTAGCGATAGCCGGGCTCATAACCTGCTGAAATTGTGATGCTAGAGATGCTTGATTGTATTCTATCTAAGAGTGCCATGAGGCCATTATATAAGAGAGTGCAAGTACGGCTGAATGCAATCAGCCCGTATAAGAATCACCGGTCGTCTCAGGACATACGACACTTAGCCTACTCCGGCAATCCGAGACATCACCATCTGTGGCCATACGAGACATCACCGTCTCCGGCCATACAAGGCATCTCTGTCTCCAGCCATGCGAGTAATCTCCATCACCTGCCATTAGTGACACCTCCGCTCTGGCCATACAAGTCATCTCTGCTACGGCCATACGAGACTCATCTCCAGCTGAGACCTGTATTTGCGACATTCATTGCCAATTGGGATTGGCAAATTTCCAATGCTTGATCTGTTCTAACAAGACTCATGACATAGGACGGCGATTCGCTGGTGTACCTGAAGGTGGTTGAATTATGGTTTTTCAATCCTATGACTTCGAAATGCATATTTGGCCTCAGGTTTCCAGTGCGCTTCAAATTCGCAACGGACGAATGATTTGAAGACATTCACCACATCATTTTCAATATTTGACTCATGACATTTACCATGAGATAGGCCAGCTGGGAACTTGTGATGTATCTTATCAATTGATGTCATCTCATGTTGCTCTTTAATAATAATCAAGAATGCCAACAAAATCCCACTCTAGCCATTTCAGATTTAAGACACAACAATTCCAACATCAGAACTTTGATTCACTTCCAAATGATACAGATACAGGATTCGTTTATGCAGTATAGTGTGTCTTACAAACGGTCTTTTTCCCAATTTGTATCAGTTAAGAAGATTATGTTGGTTGAATTTTTAAAGAGGCGTACCTTGATGAAGCGTCCTAACAATCTAAGATGATGGATCATCAGAAAGCAGCATGGCTCCATTCTCTGTCAGCCGCGGCATATTGTGCTCACAAGACACCATGATGCGGCAAATCATCGATGTTATGATGTTCGGTCGACTAATCAAGCCATTCCAGACTCATCTGGACCAGGCCAGAGTGCTGATGGAGATCACTCACCCGGTTATTGAAGCCACCTGGACCCGTACTCAGTAACTATGTAACTGGTACTCTATTTTGCTCTAGGTGGACCACTTGTGCAAATGCCTGCTGCAGCTCATTCAGTACCCAGAACTTCTGTGATATCACTGCATGGTTTTCAGCAGTAAGATTTAGCCCTGTCCAGCCCACATTGGGTGAAGTTATGAATACAGAGGGATTTTGTGAATCCTGGAATGTGAGCTGCATTTCTGTGTGTTCATCATTGCCCATTTCTGCATGCAGGTGGAATATATCCACATGATCCACAAAATAATTGTTTAGCCTCCGCATCAAATATTGAACTTGGGCAAGAAGAGGACAAAGTAGCACCACCTTTTGTGGAAAAGGTGTACTGCGGAGTGCATTGTTATGTCGCTCTTGTTCTGGAAGAAACACCCCTCTTGATGTGTTGTCTGGGTCAGGTTCAGGATACTCTGCAGGATTGTTGATAATGATTGTCAGAAATGTCTCTTTCAGCCATCCGAAAATCAGAGAGTCCACCCAAGCATCTAGTGGCCATTCATTGTACCATTGCCCAGAAATGTGGTTGCGATCTTCAGTGTCTCCCCAGACTAATCAAAAAAATACTAGCCACAATCTATGAACCCTGCATGCTCCGGAAGCACTGCGTGAGGTGAATCTCTGAACCAAAGTCTTTCATTTTGCTCCATCTTCCTCAGTCCACACGAGCTCAATCAGGTGTGTATTTTCCCTCCAAACCTGGACAACTGGTTTTCCATTGGCTAGTTTCGATTATGACCACCTCCCTATCATCCAAGGCTTTACGATGTGTATTATGCAGTCTGCCGCGTTCTGTTCAGTTACATCGTATCCAGTCCAGATTTCATGCATCAAACTGCTCCCAGCGGAATTCAATGCCTCTGCACCATGCGTCTCTATCAAAGTATCATCCTTTGGATCTTCAGGCCCACCTGAAAGCGGCCACATTGTCTGAAAACACCAGTCATGGAGGGAATGGAATCCCACTCGAGCTGTGACTTGAAGTTTCAATCAAATTCTGGCTTTCATCACAATATGCCAGCCCACACAGTTTTTAGCATTATACCGATGGTACTCATCAACAATCCGGAATGTCCATGAGCAGTATGAGAGTTGGCCATTGGTTGATGGTTCCGCTCTGGATGGTGAGTTCTCATATGAAACAAGGTGGTTATTCCATCGGGTTTACGGTTCATCAAAACTGGCGTTCAGATCCTCGTTGGTGATATCAACGTTTTCTGCATGCAACACGTTCACAAGGTTGAAATCAGTTCCATATCTCATCGCATGGATGACACTGTTGAATGGTCCTGCCACTCCGGGTATTCTGACCACCAGGATTGGTTCACGGGCTAGAGGAAGTGCTAGGTGCCCCAGAGGTGGAGTCGTCTGGATCTCTAAAAGGCGGCAGGGGACTGAATAAAGGCTTTGCGGTGAATACCACTCCTGTTCTTCACCGATCAACCCAGGATAGTCATTGTGCGCCATATTTACGCACTCTTCAACGGTATTCCCCCACACAAATGACAACAGCAACCCCATAACAACCTTCTCAGTCAGCAATTTGCATATCATAGCTGCTGCCACCGAGGTAAATGTCTTTCCAAGACCCATTTCATCTGCCACCAGCTGTCCTTGCATGTCTCAATCCCAAACCTAGCTCCTCAAAATGAACCATATTGCCCAAACCTGGTGCGCCAGAAGCTTGGTTCCAGGCAAGCTTGGAATTGCATACATGTTGCCAGGGACTAGGTCAGTTATTGATTGGCAAATTGGACGGGCATTCAGAACCCTGACTGCCTCATCAAGACATATGTCTTCAAATTCATCATTAATTATATTGAGAACATAAATCAATACTGTGGGGGTATTTTCGGAATCGAGGACCTCCTCACCATCATCCATCTGCTCTTGAACCTCCCTCGTACCTTTGTCAGTATTCTTTCGTCCTCAATTATCTCTTTCAGTTGCTCCACTGTAAGCTGGGCAGATGGGCTCATACTCTGGAGCACCTGAAATTCATCACATTGTTAGGTATTTCACGGACAAGCAAGCATTGGAACAAATATTTTTCGATGGAATATAATCAATTCTATTCTGTCAATCCGGACTTACATTAATGCAAGTATCATTCACATGGATCAGCAAAATGCGAAATGGTTTGGAAGTCATAACCCAACGACTTAGCAATTCCGAACTGCTGCACCAATCCTTCTAGAAGCTCCCAGAAGGTCCCGAACAGGCTGAATGCAAAACAATGTGCTTCTCAGGTGCTCTAGGACTACATTCGGGTGCTCCTCAACGCTTCTGATGTAGCGGAACAGAATACAAGAATATTCTAAAGAGTATGACGTTGTCTTCAGAATGCTATATAATCATGCATTTAAGTGGGTAAAATTTCAGAGCTCCTGGGACTACGACACTCGTCTCCAAGGCAATTCCAGTGCACCTAGGGCCAGACTCTCCAGGAGTGTTAATGTATAATGTCTATATTGAATAGTACAATTCCTTAAACTTATCCCACAGCTACACACCTGAGTCAGGCATTGTTATCTAATTGATGTACAGTCCGGTAGGTATCAAAATGGACATGAATACTTAGAAGCCAGACGCAATCGATGCCGCTCGCTGCAGCTTTCTCCTTCACGATATGCGCCGGACCAACCATTGCTCTAACAGGTACAATATGCAGCATATTCGTCTGTTTGACAACCCAGATGAACCCGTCAACACAATCAGCCCAACCGTGATGATCTTTGAGCTTTGTTGGACACACCACAGCGTATTCTTGAACTTGAGGATGTAATACCCATTGATGAGTTGTGTTGCACCTCTTGGAAACGGTCGATATTGCTTTCCCATCCGGCAGGTGCTCTTGACATTGGATGTTCTGATTTGGTCAAGTCCAGCTGAATTTTAATACAGGAAAAGAAGGAATTCATCCTTGGAAGGTGTTATCGATGTCATTCTCTTCAATGTGTGTATACTGGACCCAGATGTTAGGAGCTTCAGGCATGACCCCTTGGTTGGCATTCGTATATTCCACCATGCAATCAAGTCCCAGACGCTCATCAGATGTAGGGCAGTGAAATGGTTGACAGTAATACAACAGCCCATTCTGGAGTTTAATTCATATACTGTCTATGAGTACATTGTGATCATTTCCGAGCACGAGTCCACTGACTTCGTGTCCCCGGTCCTCTTCAATTCGGGCGTGAAATAGCTGTACAAAGTTGGGAATTCAAAAATCTTCTGATGCGTCTCTGAGTGAGGTTAATTTGATACTTCTGCACACTCCGCAGACCTGAGTTTCTCTCAAATGATATACCTGCTGTGATACAGGGCGGATAATGGGCTCATCCTCAACTGTTTGGAGACGTGACATATGGGCCCTGCCTGTAAGTTGCCATGTGTCGGTATGGGCCAGTAGGTTGAAATCGTTTGTTGAGTCAATATCGTACCCGCCTTGAAGTGCAAGATATGACACTGTCTCCTCCATGTAGTCAGGACCGGAACACCGGTCATTGTGCTAAAGCATCTGTCCAATGTGATTGCCTTTGTGGCTAGATCATTATGACTCTTCCACGTTGGCAATATGCAGCCGTTCAGCAATATCGGTGGTGAAATTGTCACCGCAACCTATTCGCTGAATTGACTGTAATATATGGCTCACATGATGCATCGTTGGATATCCATGATGTATTACGCATTGTTCTATGGTTCTCTGAAGCGCCTCAATGCTGATTGTCTCCCACCAAGGTTCAAACTTGATCAAGTGGATGGAGAATTCCTTCTTGAACTGCTTTTGTTCATTCGAGGTGATGCCATAAATCTCTCTCTTGAGCTGGTTAGTGATGCGCTACGTAACAGCCAAGCTCCAGGTAGTGGCTTCTGTCTTAACATCAGATAGGCAGATCTGATATTGCAGTGGCTTGTCGGTGGTCATGTTTGCCGCAAATTAAGCCTTGTCTTCGGTAGCAGCGTTCCTTAGGGCGAGTTCTTTGGCACATATGTTTCCGGGAGCGGTTGCCTTAGTCCTGACTCCCTGCAATAGTTATCGCTCATGATGTTGGAATGATGTATCGAAATACTTGCATTTAACAGGTGGCAGTTGACAGATCTCGCGTTCCAAATGCTTCATTGCCTTCTGATGATCAGCATCTGACAAAGTGGTTGCCACTTGTCGGGATCTATTCAGGCTCACCTGGAATTGCTTGTGTTTTGTTATAGAAACATTGTCAGCCCTATACACAAAGGCCTCCGTTGCAGCATGAATCATATGAATCTTATGTTTGCGTAACTGATGGGATTTCATTGCCAACAGGTCATCCACTTTGCCCTTCACAGACTTCAACATGTTCTGTTCTCAGAAAATACCCTTCTTCTGGCAAAATGGCACGAGTGCATTGTGTGGTACTTCGAGGGATAGATCCGAGTGATTGTGTCGGCTAAGAAGTCGAGACAATTCACGTAATGCCCGCACTGCTCCCATCACCATTTCATCAGAGGCTGTTTCCGCTGCAGTTGTCCTGTCATCCTTGGAGCAGACAAGAATTGGAGTGCAATTCACGACGAGTGTTCTGATCATTCCACGGATCTCTTTAACTTGCCAAGTGCCGCTTTTCAATGAATCGAATGGTTTAGAGATGTGCTGGAGGCCAGGATCTCATGGTACCGATGTAAATCAATTTTCAAATTGCTCCTTGTCATTTCTAGCTTTCAGGTATTTGAACAGCCAGTGCAATAAGTCTTTAACTAAACCCGGGAGCAGCTGATGCAATTCATCAGGCTGCCAAAGGCAATAGGCATTGCAGAGAGGGTATTGCAAGAACCGGTTGTGGATTGGGTGGAAACCTGGAGTGGGCACAGCCTCAATATTTGCATCTTCCAGCAGCTCCGAATAAATATGCTGGTCTCTTGAGTCATCGAGTGGTCGCAATGTTGAATGCCCCATTGGCGCACCTTTAGGACTTGTACACATCAGGCCTGAGCCATAAGAGACTTGAGCACCAATGAGTTGTTCTGTACAATCCCTGACCCCGGCAGCCAACAGAGGGTTACATTGTCGCTGGAATCCATCTGCACAATCCCATTTCAAGCCAGGGCCAGTGATGTCAAGATACCTGAGTTGAGACAGCACAGTTCCAATCACGTTTTGCCATGCTTCATTAATGTTTTTGGCACCTTTCGGGGGACATGGGATAAGTCCGACAACAATCCAAGCGCCCATTTTGGGTGCCTGGCAGCTATCTTTTCAAATATACCCAATGGTTAGATACAGCGGCCAGGCATGCCGAGTGCCCTTGACATTGGTCAAGTGTGTCTTGTAGGATACGCATATGACTGGCACAATTGTCGCTATGGCAGGAATTTGATGCAGTGTATACCACTGCCAGTCGCCCGTGTTCATCTCACTGTAGATTCGACAACACTCAGAGTCAGCGAGGTGCACCAGTTCGAAACCGAGGTGTGCCTGAAATTGGAGATGTGATACGACGAACCGGATACATTTGAAAATATCCATGTTGTATAATGTTGCAGAGATATGTGAGTCATCTTGACTCCAACTATCCTCGCCGAGCCCGAAATTGAGTTTTTAGAGGAGCTTTCCCAGGGCATCTGCTGATTGAATTGATTGGCTTTTGTAGGTGTCCAGTCCATGCCTGAGATGTTGATATATCGAAGTTGAATTTGCTGGGTAACCGATTGAGCCAGCTGAAGGTTGTGTGCAGACCAAACTGCATGCCATGGATTCCATTGTTCTGAGTACTTTCGATGCTTGTTGTACAATCCAGTTTATTTGCCATTCGCTTTCCCTCCCACATTTTCCAGTCTAACTACCTGCCGATGACCCTATGTCTTTGTTGGATCTGGTGTACCGGTGAGATCAGGCTGCAGAGGCTCTATTGATTCTTCGTTGAGAGTATCTTCAGGGGGCGGCACACCCGGTACGTTGTTCATGAGTAGATCATTAATTGAGAGCTCGTTCATGGCCATTCTGGTGCACCTACTGTAGTCAAACCATGATGGCTCAGGGTGATCCCAGCCGGCAGGTGGTAGAATCATGTGGGGGAATAACTCTTCATTCATCACCATCGGATGATAGTGTTAATAGTTAGCTTCCAGTCGGTTCTCATTGCATAATTTCTTTGTCCAGATACTGCATAGAACCTGTTTCCGGCGAGGGTTGACCATCTGTGAGACATGCTCAGTGTTCTGACAAATCTCGATGATACTTTAGGGAGTATGGGTTGGTGGAGGATTTGAGCCTCAAGTATAGTCATTTGAAAGTGAGCTAACTCAGGTCAGCGTATCACTTTCAAAGCCACATCTCACCCCACCAAATCTAGAGGAGGGGTATAACAAAGTCCCCTTACGATCAGTTTTCTTCACAAACTAGGATAATATCTATCAAATGTCGCACAATAACGCTTCACATTATTTACTGAAAATCGTCAGCAGAGACAGATTCTTTTGTCGTCACTGCAATCAACTTGTAATACCGTTCATCAGGTGATACTACTACGATTGGTCTTATCCTATACTACGTCATTGCGCCATTGTACAGATTATGTCTACGCTTGAGCCTCAAGCTGCGGTTAACATCAGCTCAATACAATGAAATAGGTCAGTTTTGAAGCTCGCTGTATGCCAGCTCAATGATTATCAAGAACTGATAGGCAGGTAGGATGTTTTCTTCAGTAATGATCCTTGACCTGTGGGTGGATCCTGAGGAGACAACACAGTTGACACAAGGAGCTTAAATGGAAGCAATCACTGTTACTGCTCGACTAACATGGCTTCATATTGAATGCAGTGCCTGTTGTACACACACATTTTGAGTGCAAAATGCCTATTCGTGCAAACATTGCATCCAGATATAGTTCTTGTTCGGTTCCTGGAGATATCATGTCGAATTCCTTCTATGACCTGTAGTACTTTCATGAACCGATCAAAGGTGAGCTTCTATCCATGATCCTACTATACAAATTCGAGCATACAGCAAAGAAAGGCGGGATGTGTGTGAGTATGATATCTTTTTCTCAGCAGGGTTTAATGGGATTGAAGGTGCAGTGAAACACCACAGTCTGTGACAAAGAAGATGGATATAAGAAGCCCTCATTCCGCCGAAGGTCGCTGCTACCCTCAATATTCTCACCTATTATCCTCAGCATTCGAAATCATCAATTGAATTGAAAATTTGTTTGCTAACATGTATTTGTTCACCTACAATGTTGACAAATGGATATCCACCGAAGACAACCAATATGGCTCCAACTGGTGGGGTATATGGATCACAACCACACCCAGATGACAATGTGGGAGCATCAGATAATACACCAAGCAAAGACACTCAATTCGGGCAACCTGCAAATCAAGTTCATCCTCCGCTGGGGTATAGTTACCCACCTTCGCAACCACTATCTCCAGGCGCTCCCCAGATCTACCACCCTGCCCCATTGAACATGACACCTAGCGCACATCCAGGAACTGGTGTAACCCAAGGATATCCGAGTTATAGGCCATCATGGCAAGCATATGAATTCCCCCAAGGAGGTTATGGAGGACGTCAAATGTTCCCCCCTCAGCAATTCACAAAACATGGGCTGTCATCTCCAGGCGCACCTCGAGTGCCTCCAGCATCACCTTGAAATATTCCAGTAATCCGGCCGACATTGTATTGCTCTACTGCACCAGGACATCATCGCAGTGCACCTGGGAGACCCCGGATTCGCCTGCGAACCAGACACTTTCAGCTTCCAGCGGAACCCCGCAGGCCGGATGTTGCACAGATTGCTGAACAGCGCCCATTACCAGAGGTTTCCTATGACGAATCCGATGCAGATTATGAGAGCGACAATTTGGCACACTTTGGAGGGGCCGAGGCCTAGTGTCAACAACGGGTTCAGGGAACCAACCAACGGTCTGGGCTCGGACTATACAGATGGGTTGCTTCGGTTCTAGACCCGTCTGAAAACCCGACCTGCTGCCTCTTGGCGGGCCAAATCCGGTCGTGTACCCGTCCATCCATGGGTTTTGCCAGGTGAGGCTAGACCCGTACGTTCCAATCTCTGGTTCTGCGTATCGGGATTTTCCATTTATGGTCGCATTCAGATATCCTACTGTTAATTGGAAAATATTGACTATGGTACTGCATTGTCATTTTCTGATGTATTGACAGCCTGTATATAGAAAACAAGTAGAGAGATGCTCCCTACCACATCGTGAAAATGAGCGTCAATGGAGCGTCAACAATGGATGGTATTGCATCGTGGGTAATCTGGGTGGCGCTTCATTGCTCGTATCCATGAACAAGTGGTTGGCAGCCTTCATGAGCAAATAAGCAAGTCATATTCCCGCGATAACCTCCTGAACAGTAACTTGTTTTTGCATCTAAATGGTGCAACTAATTGTTCACGAGCATTTTAGACTACAAATAGGGCAAACACTGGGTATATGGACTTTAACAGCCACAGCGCATTTCGATAAACCATGATCGAAGGCCCAAGATCGTTGACATTCCATTGACGCACATACTCATGATGGGGCAGGGAGCATCTCGCTTGGTTTTTTGCCTATGAAGTGTGGCTGCACTTCCATGATGTATATTCCATACCAAATCACATTGTAATTTCCCGACTTACAGGACCAAAAATCATTGAGGCTCTGTTGACGATCATTTTCAAGATGGGGCAGGGAGTGTCTTGCTTCGTTTTTTGACTATGAAGGGTGGCAAAACTTACATTATGTGTATGTGTTACCAAATCGCATTTTAATTTCCCGACTTACCGGACCAAAAATTGTTGACGCTCTGTTGACGCTCATTTTCAAGATGGGGCAGGGAGCATCTTGCTTTCTTTTTTGCGTATAATTGTTGGCTATACTGTTGTTATGTATAACCGCTACAAAGTCACTTCTCAATTACCAGACTAACAAGACCTATAATCATTCACCCTCTGTTGACGCTCATTTTCAAGATGGGGCAGGGAGCATGTTGCTTTCTCTTTTGGCTATACAGGGTGGCAACACTTCCATTATGTGTATTCACTACCAAATCACATTTGTATTACATGACTTACAGGACCAAGAATTGTTGACGCTTCGTTGACACTCATTTTGCCACGGGCATATCCGCAATATGACACAATTTACTTTGGCATAGTGTATCAATAATGGTTCTTTGGCAGCCATTCTGTACTGTTCAGGAAGGTTCTCCTTCATTACTACATTGTTCTTTAATGATGAATATAAATATACCCTCTACATTATGCTTTAAAGTGTCCGCTAATTGTAGATAATGATCATACTCAAATATCCCGTTCCGTTCAGTCAACTCTCGTTATCGCTGTCAGGTTCACTCAGAAGGCTGCTGTCGTCTACAAAATGGCTGTCAGCGGCATTACAACCCAGCTGATCGTGTACTAACCTGTGGATGGACCTTCATCACGCAGCAAATCTGGAATAGAATTTTTATCGCACATGCGATCCTTGCAATATAGATCAACATTGAAAAATCGAGCGGTGGCAAGCGGAGTATGTATATACACATATCTGGGTGGCACACCTTCTGTTTCGGAGCTTTGAGTTCTCTCACTGTCATCAGGTGGCGCAGGTGGCGTTCCGGGCCTTGGTGGGGCCAGTTGTAATGGAGGTGCACCCGTGTCTTTGCACTCCCAGCGTGTCTGCAGATTCAGTGCTGTGCCATTTTGGCAAGGAAGAGTGCCGTCAGTTTGATTTTCATGAACCATTGCCGTGTGTCTTTCTATCGCAGCTTTCACCATGTCATGCCCTGGAAACACAACACCCCGCTTCTTCTCTTCGTGGACTTCGGCCCGAGGTCTCTTGATTAGTTGATGCCTTTCCTCCATTGCGGCACGCAAAAATGCTTCTTTAGCTTTCTTGGCCATATTCAAGGCAAGACGCATGTCGGACTGCTCAAGCTGTACACGACCTCCTTGTCTTGCCATAGTCGCTGACATGTTGAAAACCTACAAGGAATTATTTGCTGCTTCGGAAGTGAGATTCGGCTATTACCTCAACCATATATGGCTCCGTAGCCACGTCTAAGGTCCTCAAAGCCTGTTTCGTACCTTCCGGGAGAGGTTTATAACAAAATTCATCTGCGAAAATCCCAGAACTGACAACATCGTGATGTTCAATTTCACTGACTGTGTGGACAAATGCCTTGGTCAACCTTGGAGGTTCCAGGTACGCGCAGCAATGAATTGATCACATAGCTTTCTATGTACCCCAGCTGTGTGATACATTGTTAGTTGACCGCCATCTACATCGATATGGATCGACTCCCGTCCGATCTGATGCTGCCTTTCATTCTTGCTGCTTCCGGTGTTACGTACGATTGTTAGCTCAGCGTCCTGGGTCATATTTTCGGTGACTACAATTGTACCATTGCAGTGGACTAACTGGTGTCTGCGTTGCTGCTGTGTCTCACCAGGTCGCGCATTGGTTGAAGCGCCTGTTGTTCGGCTAGATTTGGCACCAATCACACCTGGTTGAAATGTTTCTGGAGCGATGACTTGCTGTTGTAGAATGGTGAGGAAGATGATCATGAAAAGAAGTGGGAAGTACTGAAGATTTTATAGTTAGCTACAAGTCAAAATGGAATGAGTGACAGCCAACATGCACCATCAATTCAAGCTGAATCCGGCTGCAAATGGCTGCACTGCGGATGGCTGCAGGGCATTCCAACGGTCCCGTGATGTGTAGTAAGTTGGTCCGATCTTGTTTGTGTGTTGACAGGGATACATTGTCATGAACGACAGCCAATATCTCATGTTTGATAGATATACAAAGAACATTCTTCCACGGAAAGAACGTCTGGTGATGTTTGTCTCCAGATATCGCCGGGATTGTACATGAATCACATGCTAACCATCGAGTCATAATGTACAGTTAGCATGACTATTCCCAATACAGTGACAGTCAAAATGCTGATTTTGCTTTGTTCTAATTAATCAAAACTACCAACCTTGACATAAATGATGCAGCTTGCCTCGATGTGGTCCATATCTTACAACATCTAACATTTCGCCCAACGACAAGGTCAACACAAGACACAATGGTAGTCCATTCTCTGAAAAAAGAACAGTTTGCCACTTCTGGCGGGCAAATATGGCAAATTGCCAAAGATATCCACACCACGACTTCAGCAAGCGAATAAAGGCAAGTGTGGTTTGGAGCCAGAGAGGGTTCGAGCGTTGTGAGCATTGCACAGCTTACAATCTAAAAGGGAGCTTTCAGCGGAGAAAAGACGGGAAAACAACTTTTTTAGCAACGAAGATAAAGAGAAATGCATCGAGGATGATGTGGATAGAGAGTCGGTAGTGGCAAGAAAGCAATTTCATGATGCAGAGACAGCAATTGTGCAGGAGCAGGAACGTATGAGAAATGTTGAAAAGGCACGATCGACAACCACAAAGCCTGAAACATCATTTGAGGATATGTTGAATGCTATCGGAGAAAGTCTGAGCGATCTTGCAAGTACTGCAGATGAGGAGGATGGGGAAGACAATGAAGATGATGAAGATGATAAAGCTTGGCGAGCTGAGCGAAGATGACGAACCTGGCTGGGTCATGGGCACAATCTCCAAAATTGTACAGCACTGCATGGAGAGTTTTCGGCACATGCAGATGCGGCTTGATGAATTGACGCAACCGAGATTGTGGGACGCAGCGGACTTCTTGCATGGGAGACATATGAAGTACGGGATGGCTGAATTGAAGGTTCTGACAGTTGTGATGCCCCACACAGACACGACAGCAGCCTTACCATCACCGCAATCATTTTAAAAGGTTATGCAGGCTCTGGATATCATCCCCGGACAATCACAAATGCCACAAGTGACGTCATGACAAGGCAGTAGTCAAATGAGGCCGGGTTCAGAGAAACCTCAGGCATACACTCTCATTGGATCTCTGATGCCCGACGCGGTGCCCGAGTCGTCACAGATGGAGATTGCGAAGCTAGTTCAACCCGTAAGGTATTACCCCTGCAAATAGAGTCCCTAGCTAATGACCATATCGAAATCGGATTCGGACGATGACATGGTGATGGCTCCTCCGTCACCAGAGGTGTTGATAGGCAAATAGGTATTTCTGAGGACGTATCTCGAGTAAATGCAATTTGTACCTACTTTGTTACGTGGCAGCTTTTCCTGGATTTCAGTAACCACAATGTGAGACAGGATTATTTGTCAGTGTGTGTGCAAGAGTTGTACGGGCCTTGCAAATTTTCTTGTCTCCAAATGAAGTTGATTGATGAACAATGAACTGTATATGGTGTCGCCTGTTACGGTTATATGATAATGCAAAACCTAAATTTGAGACCAAATTTATTAACTAACTTCAAGTCAGTGATGGCATACGACTCATAGAAGGAGCACTCAAAGCACATCCAACACCCGGATAAATGACAGCCGTCAGGTTGCATAGATCCCCGCAGGCAACTACATAACTCTTCGCTCAGACCTCTTACACATGGTCGAGAAATTGAAAATTGCTTATGGTACGTCATGGGAATCAAGGAGAATGAGCTGGATATGGAATGGTGAGGACATTGGCGTATAAATATTTAAAACTAGTGTGTGCATTTCTATGCAGTACATTGCCAGCCGAAAGCGCTGATCTGCGATGGACCTAAGTCATTGATCGTGTAAATGACATGTATAGTGGTGGCTCAGAAACTGAGACGTCTTGAAGATTTTGGATTCAAATGCTAGTACATAGAAACGGTATACTGGCTGCCAAAAAAGACTGTGTGGATTTTAGGTACAATTGTTGAGCACCCAACGACTGTTAGTATGTCTCTATAGTGAGCTCAAGGGTGAGCGCCAACAGAGCATCAAGGATTTATAGTTTTACCCTTTCAGCAATCACACGGCTGCATAGTCGCTTCCATCCAAACAAGCAGTATTGGTAGTCTTAAGGGGTAAATTGGCAAGCGACATGCTCCTTGCTCTCTCATAGAAATGAGCATCAACGGAGCGTCAATGATTTCTGGTCATGCATCGTGGATAATCACTGGGCTGTGCATAGGCATTTCGCCACAATCATAATATTGGTGGCCTTTATGGGCAAAAATGCAAGAGAAGATATCGCTACTACCTCCTAAAAATGTGCATCAATGGAGCGTCAACGATTTTTGGTCTTGCATCTTGCAGAATCTAGGGGCTACGGAATGACGTCAACCCATAATCATTCTATCAGCCGCCTTCTTGGGCAAAAATGCTATGAAACATATTCCTTCTACCTCCTAAAAATCAGTGTCAACTGTGCATGAACGATTTTTATCATTGCATTATGGAAAATCCAGAGGGTTTCACTGCAACATTAACTCATAATCGAACTATTGCCTGCCTTTCAAATCACAAATGGTTGCAACAACATCGCTACTATGTTTTAATATTGAGCGTCAATGGAGTGTCAACAACTTTTATCCTTGCATCATGGAAAATGCAAGTGCTGTGTGGCGAGATTAAGCCATAGTTGAACTATTGGCTACCACTCTAGGCAAACATGGTTGCGACAACATCTCTATTATGTCCCAGAAATGAGGGTCAACGGAGCGTCAACGGAGTGTCAACAATTTTCGATCTTGCGTCTTGGATAATATATTGGCAATGGAACACAGATAACCCACAATGAACCTATCGGCAGCCTGTATTGGCAAATATTCTTCCGACTATATAGCGTCCGCGTCGTACAATTGAGCTCCCACAGAGCGTCAACAGAGTGTGTGGAGGCTCAGACTGCTACACAGCAAAGAACTGCATTGTGCAGTTTCTAAATTGAGTTTCACGCAGTCAGTCTTTGCAATCTGACCTTGTATACAACTTCACAAATATGCATGCAATGTCTTACAGATCTGAGTTTTTTACTTGTAGCTGTAGAGTCAATATTTCAGAACCTGCAGTCTGCTTTGCTGAATCCATATTTTTGGTAGTCTTTCAAATTGGATTACCCAGCTTTCTAGTTCCTGATGCCATGTCGGATTAAAAATCATTGAACACCTCATTGCTCTAGGTTATGATCTCTTCCAAAAATGAACATGTATTGATTGGTGATTTGAGCTACTTTGCTTTACACATGATCTTTGATGCTTGGTGGGCTTCAATGAATGTAGGCTAGAAGCGGCCTATTGCTTAAAATGATTCTAGACAAGCGCCATCGTGGCAGTTTTATTTACACTGCGGAATTCTGGAGACCAGCAGCCCTGTCATCATATGTATCCTTTGTCATCAAGTTCTTTGCCATCCATCAGAACATGGGACCAGATCAATGGGGAAACAGTTGCTGGCAAAAGCACACATCTCAAAGTTAAACGAATTAACAGAGTCAGAGGTTACTGAATTGACTATTTTGACGGTCGATGACACAGCTTTGGCGATCCTGCAGAGGCAAGGAAGTCGAGGAATCACAATAGTAAGTTCGCAGAGGAAGATCATATTTGACATCCAGGTTGATCCATATTAACCAAGTGCCAGACCAAACCTTCAAAACTGGCAGCTAACAACTTTGAATCTTCCGAATTTCACCAAGACACGTGGAATTGCTACCTCACGGTAGAATTTGTTTCAGCTCATATTCCATAGAACACCATTTCAAATCTAGAGCTACGATGGTCATATAAGGCATTACATACAGACAGAGTGCTGGCATCCACTATAACGCTTAGCTACATTGGCTGGAGGGAACATGCACTGACCGTGGATGCACTTAAGATGCAATTACCATCACAACAGAAAGTTTGTTTAGGTTTGGACAGATGGACATCAACGAACATACTAGTCATAACGTCAGTCATTGCTTACTATATGCGTCGAAATTGGGTATGGTGTGAGGTTCAACTCGCTTTCGTTGAGGTTGATCGCATGTATTTTTCCCGTTTCGGAAGCTGATTCAGGATGATAGGTCAAGGGCCATCATACCGGAGCAAAGCTAGCCGTAAATTTGAAGGACGTGATTGATCATTGTGGGCTGACCGACGGCTGTGTGCTAGGAATACTGAGTGATAATGCCTCCTCAAATTACTCGATGACATGTGAGCTGCAATCAACACTTGTGGCATCTGGAATCGAGTCGCCTGCTTTGCGGAACCTCATACGATGCATGGCGCACGTCATACAACTGGCTTTACGTGCATTTATGAGCAGTTTCGGTGTAGAAGGCCGCACCAAGTCTTGGGAAGCCCATGAGCGCGATTAGTAATTTGTGGAGAATGAAAGCATAGACATTGGGAACAGTCAAAGGCTTCGAAATGAGGGCAGCGCTTGAATCAATAAGGTGTCTGCCATGAAAGCAGATTTAGCAAAGATTATTGAGAAAGTACATATTTCAGGCTATTTTAAAAGTCCGGAAATTGACCTTCATATAGGAAAGAATGCTTGCTGTATTGATTAGGCTGGCACCTTGTCGTCGAAACGAGTGCAGTGACTGTCAAAAAGCCCAAGCCGACATCGAGGTACTTCCGATTATTGATGTGGAGACACGTTGGAACTCCTCATGGGAGTTGCTTTACCGTTCCAACCAATGATGGGAATTCCCACGTGAGTGACTTTGAACACCAAAATACGGTGAATTCCAGCCACTCTCCACAACACAAGATGAATGGACCATTGTGATGTTTGTCATGGAACTGTTGAGGCCATTCCGATATTGGACCCTGTGGATGTCGAAGAGGCATACAGTCACATTGCATCACGTTGTCACAGTGTACAATGACATCTTCCATCACATGGATGGCACGATGCGAGCTTTGGTTGAGAAAATGACTCAATGAAAGGAAGACTTGTTCTGCGCGGTGATGTTAGCATGACAGAATATCTCCAAATATTATGCTGAAGTGACCCCATTGACGGCTGAGCTTGTCATATCTGCACATCTTCTCGATCCGTTCCCAATGTGGAAATCATATAGAAAGTGACCCCAGGGAATGGATATCATTCCTGAGGACGAGACATCCTATATTACCAAATACCAACAGGCCTATCTGAAGTCTGTGGAGAATGAATACTATTCCAAACTTCGACGTGTGCCGGTCGATAAACTAAAAAGTTTACCGAGCAGCAATCTCATCCCCTCTACAAACGCTTCACCATCCTGTCAATCATCCTTTGATCCATATGCTGTGACCGGCAATAATGAAGAATACATGACGCCTAACAATTTGGCTGAGACGACACCCAGACAGAGCGATCGCGCAGCACGCTGATTGGCCGCCGCCAGGCTCTATTTGGATTTGCCCCCTGAAGCAACAAAGATCCGTGGGCAAATCAATCCAAATGTAAACGATTACCACTCCGACCCAGTGGAGATTACCAGTACATTTTGGTTACCACACATGATGGACTGGAGGCATCAACAGGAGCAAACGCACTCGAAGTATGCTGATCTCTCCAATTTGGCGCACAACATATTCTCTATCATACCATATGGTGTTGGAGTGGAGGCCAGTTCTTCCCTAGGCCGAGATGGTGTTGGCTGGAGGCAGTCATAAACCATAGGGGGGACTCTTCGCGAAAAAGTCGTTGTAAGGCACATCGCTTGCCCCAATAACAGGATTTTGGCAGGTTCTGACCTAGATTTGGATACAACGAACCCAGAAAACAACTCAGAATTGAGGAAAGAGGCGGAAGAAATGAAATTGCACAAAATGGCCAAGGTTCACTCCATGTTGGAGCTCTGGCAGGGCAGCGAAAACCTACGTGCTACCCAGAAGCAATCACGCGTTCAATACGAGCAGATGACCGCCATGGGAACCATTTCAGGTACGGAGGAGTTCGTCAATGCATCCTGGTCACCCTTTCAACATGATGGTGCGGCTTCATTCAAATTGTCAGGAAGATCTGCTTTGCCACCACCTTTGTCTGCAAAAGACCTCCCTGGAGGAGGAACTCAAATATTAAATGTCCACCAAATCTGAAGAATCAACCGTCATCCAGTGGAGGGTGATGAGGATAGCGCACCTGAAAGCATTTCGAACACTGAAGATTGGTTTAACTGGAATGGGGACTTGGATAGTCCACATGACAGCGAAGACGATTGTGCGGCGGACTTTGAATCTCATACGGAGCAAGACAATGGCATCGAGGATGCGCAATGCTCAGAGCCGCAGGATGTGATCGCCGCGCCAATTGTTCTCAGATTGAGCCGGCCTACACGGAAGTCAAAGAGAGAGGCTGAAAAGGTGTTGATGACGGTCAATGCAATCGAAACAAGGCGTAATAACGGACAGAAGAAAAAGTATGACAGAATGGGTCAATGTTTCACCAGCTTCTTTATGTATCTTGACCGAGAGTTTTAGGTAGTGATGTATTCTGGGCGAATGGTGAGCAGTAGCTTGTGAATATCGGTGGAGAAACAGATGCATAGCAGGCACAACAAAGCATTTGCAGAGATACATCAATTGTAGTCGTGTGATAGCAAACAGTGGAAGATTGTTACTGCGCTCAGCTTTGCCACAGGGCCAATTCTCAATCTGTGAGAAGAACTACCAAGGAGTTCAAATCATGATGAAAACTATTATCGATGGCAGCAGATGTTGAATGGACAATACATTAAAATGATCATCATTGGAGCGTCAACGATTTGTGGTTTTGTAAGTACTGTAATTGAATAGCAATTTGGTCACTGTTATGCATAACCGATGTATTGGCAGCTCTTAAAGGCAAAGAAGACAGCCACATCGTCACTGCCCCATTCTGAGACTGAGAATCAATGGAGCGTCAAAGATTTGTATCTACTCATCTTGGATAATTTATGTTTCTATTGGTTGCAGATATCCATTTTTCAGATATTGACAGACTTGACAGGGAAAGACTACAGTGACAGGCTCCATGCCGCATCGTCAGAATGAGCGTCAACGGAGCGTCAACAATCCTCACCTTCGCAGCTTGGGTAATTGATATTCCGATTGGTTTCAGACATCCATTTGTCAGACATTGTTAGCATTTCCTGGGAAGAACTACAGCGACATGCTCCATGCCGCATGCTGAGAATGAGCATCCAGGGAATGTCAACGATTGTTAACTTCGCATCCTGGGTAACTTATATTCTGATTGGTTCCAGAGATCCATTCATCAGATATTGGCAGCCTTTACTAAGAAGAACTACAGCGACATGTTCCCTGCTGCATCCTGAGAATGAGCGTCCAGGGAGCGTCAACGATGTTCAGGTTCGCATCTTGGGTAATTCATGTTCTGATTCGTTGCCAACATCCATTTATCAGATATTGGCAGCCTCTACTGGCAAAATCAGCAGCGACATTCTCCCTGCCACATCCTGAAAATGAGCGTCAACGGAGCGTCAACAGGGTCAATTGTTGCATATGTGGTAATCAAGGAATCGCGCGGTTCTTTGCGTTCATATTCGAATCATTGACCGCCCTGATAGGCACAATACAGTATATGAAATGTAAAACACCGATTCCAAATTAATCGATATTGCAATCTGCAAAGAATTCAAAAATATATTATTGGTTGTTGAAAACGTGATTTTGATAATATAGTATGAACAAACTCCAAAACAGGATTCTTATATGAATCGATGGATGGACCCGCTGGGCGGCCGGCTGACAACCCGCCCCATTCAGATGGGTTGGGAGTTTGCCATCGAACCGTATCGGAGTTGACGGTTCTGGTTGATCGACAACTCGGACCGCCAATCAGGAAAGAGATTGATTTGGACCTGGACCCAGACGTGAAGTGAAGGTCCGGAACCATGGCTAACACTACCGAAGGCAAAGCCCCAATCAGCTTGAAGCAAATGGAATTCTCCTTGAAACAATTTGCCAGAAGGATGGGGCAGCCCAACTTTAGTGTCTTCAACAAGTGGAAAAAAGTATGGGTCACTGGGTTTCTGGAGAAGTAGCATCGGTCCATTATCGGGGGACAGAACTGTTTGAAATAGCTGTGAAGAGGACTCCTGCGCTGGGAAACAACTGTTGCAGATTTTTTGGAGAGTTTCGAGACGTGGCTGCCTTGGGAAAATATCGATAATGCCGAATGGATTCCGCAACCGTGGGTTTAGATCATTTTGAAAAGATGTGCAAGTGCTGTGCAGGAGATGAGGAAGCAGGGAAAGCGAGGTGACAAGCGACCGGTGACGGAGTTGGGAGAGAATCCCGGCAAAAAAGCAAGAGGTAACTTCCGAGAGTTGCCAAATGGAACTTTCATGGTTGGGATTCATCAAGTACTGAGCGGCAACAATGACCAGACATCCAGCATGCAACTCCTTGTTTCGTACACAGATGTGAGGCACTGGGAGGAGATGATAGATTCCATCGCACAAAATTGTGGCCCGAAAAAATCATACTGTCTGACCGCAATCTGCATATGCAATTTGACCCAGGAGGAATTGGGCGAGGAGGATACAGGATTTTATGCACCGAGGCAAATGATGCACGATCCTCTATATGGTCTGATTTCATACTGCAGTTCCCTTTCTCATGCCTTCAAGTTGAAACTGGGATACAATGTGACACTATTTTTGGTAGAAATGAAGGCATCTGCAGGAGGAATATTGCGGAGCACCCAATTAGACTGGCCAAGGAAATCTCCACTAGCCTGGTTACGGTTATTTATGCCCCACTGCAAATCAGTTTTCTTAGACTTCAGAGGTATCCGATGAAAATGAAAGTGTGGTGGCTGAGGAGGCAGGTGAGACAGAGCCAGACAGTAGTATTAATGTAAGTTCTGATTGAGTGAATAAAATTGATTATATTCCACATATTTTTCGGTCCAAATCCTTGTCTGTGAAATTCCTAACATTGCGATGAATTTTAGGAGCACTGGAGTATGAACCCATCTGCCCAACTGACCTTGGAGCAAGTGAAAGAGATCATTGAGGACAACATGAAGACCGACCACGGTACAAGAGTGGTTCAGGAGCAAGTGGATGACGAGGGGGACCTTGATCCAGATAATACCAGCTCAGTAATTAATACTCTCCTCAGCACAATCACCAATGAATTTGAACATGAGTGTCTTGATGCGGCTGTCAGGCTGCTGAATGCCAATCCAATTCGCCAATCAACAGATGACCGTGTTCCAGGCCACATATATTCAATTCCAGGCCTGCCCGGAACAAAGTTTCTGGCACACCAGGTTTGTGCCATACACGTCATTGTAAGAAGGTGGGTTTGGGATTCTGATATGCCAGGAGCGCTGGTGCCAGATGAAATGTGTCTTGGCAAGACTTTCACCTCGGTGGCAGCAACAATGATATGCAACTTGCTGACTGAGATAGTTGTAATTGGGTTACCACCAACGATTGTGTGGGGGGATACCCATGAAGCGTGGGTGAATCTGGCACAGAACGACTTTCCCTGGATTATTGGTTACAAACCGGAGAGGTATCTGTTGTGGAGACAGAATACAGTGCCCCGCCGCCATTCAGAGATTCAGGCAACTCTACGTCAGGGGCATCCAGCGCGTACATCGGATGTTGCACGAATCGTGGTGGTGGCAATGCCTAAAGTTGCAGAGATGTTCAAGAGTGTCATCGACGAGATGACATATGGAATCAATTTCGAACTGATTAACGTATTGCACAAGGAAAATACGAATCTCACAGACGAGGATCGGAACACCACTACCGACAAGCCGGACAACCGATGGAAAATCCACCTTGTGTCGTATGATACCATACCATCGAGAGCGAAACAATCAAGCAACAGCCATCTCTCACACTGTTCATGGAGTTGTGGCATTGTTGATGAGTGTCACCATTACAAGATGAAAAACTGTTTGGGCAGGCAAATTTCGATGAATGGGCGAATTCAAATCATACATCAAGTCACTGCAACGCCGGGATTTCATTCACTCCAGGACTATTGATCTCAGACGATGTGGCTGTGTTCAGGTGTGCCTGAAGATCCAGAGGATCACACAGGGATTGAAAAGCACGGCACCGAGTCACTGTATTCCGCTGTGCAGAGTTTGATGCATGCCACCCGGAATGAGAACTGGGACGCTCAACAGGATGTGACACATCGGATGATGCACATTGCAAAGCCCTGGACAATCACAAGGTCATCAGAATCTGGAAATGCGAATGGGAAACCACTTGTTTGTATACCGAAGGAGAATGCACACCTTGGTGATCTCGAATGAACTGAAGCAGTGCAAGCTGAACTAACGACCCTTGTGGACAGATACATTTCACGTGGAGCTTCAGGAGTACGAAGGGTACATATAGGGCCGCTGACGTGTTTCTCATTGGTATAGGCAGACACTGAAGATGGGAATGTCTCGTCAGGACAATGGTACCATGAATGGACACTTGATACTTGGGTGGATTCTCCGATTTTATGATGGCTGAGAGTCACATTTCTTCCAATGCTTGACAATGGACCTGAAGAGTATCCTGAACTTGACGAAGACGAAGCATCCAATGAGGCGATGCTACACAAACCTGAAAGTACTAAAAGTGCCTTGCCTTGTGCATCTCCCCCTCAAAACGCCATGCTATTTTGTCCTCTGCCAGGCAGGGTTTGTTATTTGAAGTGATGGCTCACACAGATATTTGCAGATCATTTGGATATTTTCTACATGTATGCAGAAATGGGCAACAATGAGCGCACAGAAATGCAGCTCAAATTGCAAGAATCACCAAATCCCACTGTGTTCATAACTACACCTAAAGTGGGTGGGACGGGCCAAAATCTCACAGCAGCAAACCATCCAGTGATAACTCAGAAATTCTAGGTATTGAATGAGCAGCGCCAGGCCTTTGCACGGATTGTCTGACTCGGGCAACACTGAGCCCCACACACATGGCTATTGAACACTAGACCAGGTGGTAATGATATCAGACTGAGTGATCTCCACCAGCGCTCTAGAGTGGCGCAAATGAGAGTCATTCATGGCCTGATGAGCCGACCAAACATCACCACTGCAATGATATACCGCATTCTGGAGTGTCGGGAGGACCATATAATGCAGCATTCAGAGCATGGAGATGTCGTACCATCAGATTGTGAGAATGAATGATAATGATTAGGGCAGTGTAATCAAGGTACGCCACTTTAAACATTCAACCAATACAATCTCACCAACTGATGCAAAATAGTCAAATGGAATGGAGAATGAGATGCTAGGGAGGAGTGCAGGAGTATTGGTTAGAGTTCGAATCCAATTCCTATTAGATGATTATTGTAATGAATATGAGATGAAGTCAATGATCAACAGATATCAGGTATACTGAACCATTGCCTCATCTGGATAATCGGATATGTGATGAAAGGCAGGTGCGCCGGGTCAATGGTTGACTACGTCATATTCCGCGGTGCCGTACATTTCTCCTTCTGCCAATCTGTGGAAGCTGCAGTGACTTATCATCTTCATCATCTATTGCCCATGTGGAATCGTGATCCCAAAATCTGCAACCAGGATTCCAGTTCTCAGGTTGGCCTGAACCTCCAAGTGCGACTCAAATGATGTGTTTCTTGTCTATTTCAGGCGCACCAGACACTAGAATTGCGAAAGAATTCAGGATCTTCACTGAATCAACAATGCTGCATTATTAACAGACAATTGCACAAGAGAATCGCTTTCAACATATTGACTCTCCTGAGACAGATCCCGCAAAGTATATCTCTAATCATCCAGGGATAGAACGACTGTCTAACCGATATGGGGTTGATGTATCATATCTTCAGACACGGCTCGCGTATTCCAAGCTTACCCTATGAACACATCGGAGTGTTTCCTACCTGAGGAATGCAGTTCAGGCTCATCTCGGATCCACTCTCCTGTTGAGTGTGATGGATTCAGATTTGACAATGCGTGCATATTCAATTCAAAGGCTGATTCCGACAAGCAGGCACTTATAATTAACATATGATCCCACTCCAGGCACCCCTCTGAACCGTATATGCCCACTTCAAATTACCTTTGAATGATTCATTTTGCTGAATGCTTTGAAGCTGTAGCGACCAGCACTCAGAGTGTCATCTGTCACACACTAAACGTTTAGGTGCAGGCGCGGCTCATCCCGCTTGGCCCACCATAATGTCTCAATCTACGTTTGATCGGTATGTGAAGGCCGCCGCTTATATGCCATAACTGTCATGTTCCGTGTCAACGTATGCTTTGGAGGAAGGTGTCCACCGCACGCTTACCGTGGATGCACAGCCCTGGGCCATAAGTAACCGCACTAAACTTGATTTTGACTGCAGAGTAGGTTTGGACCTTACATTTCCAAGCTCCCAAAATAGCTTCTGTTGTTCGGGCTCCCCAATCAAGCTGCAGCTTGAGAGAGTGAACCTCAAAAGACAGCTCCTGCTCAGCGATTCTGCAGATGACCGGCAACTCCCGCTCACTTGTATACCACACTCCCTTGACTAGGCTTAAAGTCTCCATGCTTCTAATGCCGACTTAACAATATTTTCACTCACTTGTATGTTTGGGCTGCCAAATACTCATATCTTAAAATAGATTGTGTGAACCAATTTCCATCAAGAGAGCTCGAAGAGATAGACTTCGAATGGAAGTCTCTGCTCAGCGGCTCAATCGGCGACCGACAAGCTCCCGCCCACCCTGTATCTTTACCACCCGAAGTTCGTGACAAATCATAAACAGCCAGTATCTGATTTCCGCCAATGTCTAATCCCAAGAGTCCATTAAGAACAAATCCTGATGAAAGCCCGAGTAAACAAAAGGCAGTTTCTGAGAGTACAAGTAACTGTCACACTAAGGCAAGCCAGCAATTGCAGCCATTAGATTGTATCCTGCAGGCCAATACAATGCTAGCTGCACATCAATTGAGCGGAACTGCATGCTGTTAATGATCTTTCGGCTGTCAGATGAATCCTCATGACCCATTCATATTCTTCTTATGCACTGCTTTGAACCCCAATATTTATGTTAAGTCAACATTGTAGCATTGAGACTCATAATGAGTTTGTTATTAAATGATGCAGTATTTACAAGATATTATGCGCAACATCTTAATGTGAGTGACTATTTATGACCCATTCACTAGCAATCTTCGCAATGGCGAGAACTGGAATCGATTAGATTACCGCAGAGTCTTCCTCGTACCTTTACTGTTCTTTTTCTATGTTGAATCTCTCCTTTGTACACCCAAATTATCCATCCTCTCTTACACTGACTGCAAACATATTGTGACTTCAGCAGACTCGGACTGCTGAAAGTGAAGTTGTGCACACGATATTGCCTAATCGCCCTCTACCTTTCCTGCAGAATCCTGAAACCACACAATATCATCACAATAGCATGTCCTTCCGACTGGTATACCATATTCGGAGATTCATATTAATCTACTATCGGCAACACACTATGTGTGAAACCATGTAACCACAACTGTTGCCACTCACCAGGGTCCCAACTCATTCCTCCGTCCAAGTCCTGCAAGATTCGTCGACACACCGAGAATACTGTGCCACGCAGTCACATCTCATATGCTCGAACTGGAGGCATGATGAACTACCATAGGCAGAGTCATATGCAGGGGCGATCGTCATCAACCCATTTCAGTATTCCACATATGTCCAGCCGCGAGAGTTAGTTAGTGATACAACCATGTAAATGTCTCGAGTTGTTTAGGTGTGTTGAGATCTTCACGAGCATGTGGTTCAAACTCTAGGTATGTTGGCATAAACCAACCTCCAACTCATGCATCAATAGCTTACTTGGATACGAGTGCTAAAATTTGGGAATAAGGGGGCCTGAAGAATCCATCTAATCTGGTGCACCTGACGCTTCCGAAATGACAAGAAAGAACTAGCATTGGCAATTTATATATGAACCGCCAGCACTGTCTTCCGGACTCATTCCAGGAACGCGTCAAATTGCATGCTCCTCGGCCAAGTGTCACTTTTTCCAGGCACACCTCGGATTGTATCCTCCTCAACCGCCTGGTACTTTGTTGCCTCATTTGGCCGTTATTCTATCGAACTTCATTCTATCTTTACCCTTATAGACTTCTGTCTACATTCCCCAAGTTCACTTCATCAACATGGAACCCACGGCCAGCCAGGTGAGGAATCACTATTCACAGAAGATTCAAGAAACACAACTTGCTAGAGCACTTGCACGTGCATTCAAGATGACAGCCTATTTCAATTGGCAATCAAATGTTTGAACTCCAACCCAGCCTTTGTGTATACTGTTAGAAATAGCTACTGTCTGTGCTATAATTTGTATGAAGCAGGATGATGATGATACCAATCGGGAGATCAGCAATGACAATAGTGAAGTCCCTGGAGAGTCAACCTTGTCATCCGATATCAAAGAAGACGATTTGGACAACCAGCAGGAGATCCTACATCAAGAGCAGGCGCGCTATGATAAGACATTACCAATGACAAGGGTTCCACTGCGAAAGAAACGGAACCGTGCCGATACTGTCATTGCCTGCACTTCACTCCCAAATCTGTGCCATGCAGCCAGGGCCATAGCACCACCATTGCTCAAACGGCAAAAGTCAACTATTGAAATATTCCGCGTGTCTGACATTGTACCCTCCCAGGCGCTCCCGCTTCCCAAGGCTGATGGAGACCGGAGTGTTCCTCAACCAGAGGCCGGTGGAGATCACAACGTTCCTCAACACCCATATGCTACTTTTGAAGTAGTGAAACGGTTCGTGGAGGCAATCATATTCACTAAGACTCCCTGGCCAATCATTTCCGATGAGATGTACTGGATAGTTGATGAAGCTTGGTAACTAGCCATTGAAGCGCAGGATCGCCAGCAGGCATTAGCAGGTGCTCCGGTAGATGCACCATCTGTGTGTCGATTGACCGGTGGTCCATCTCCTAAAATTGACCCGCAAACCTGAGAAGCTGAAAGTGTTTCAATTGTGTTCTGCTCCTCAATTTGACTTATGATGATACTAAACCCCAAAAATATACATAGTTAAAACTAATGATTAGTGCCATTTGAGGGTGATTGGCAGATGGAGCTTGTCAAACTGTTGCCTGTAGTTACGGATTGGATTTAGGATCAGAGACTGATCATTCGATCCAGGTAAAGGTGCTCCTGTTTGATCATGCCTAACTCTCAAAGGTCATCGGAGATAAGAAATCATGGTTCAGGCGGATGGAAGTGCTTGACTAAACCTACCATCGATTTTTCTTCACCGCCAATAGCTTGTGGCGATAGCCGACCACATCACAAATGTTCCAACCTCTCGCACTGCAGACGCTAGTGCTTGTAGCCGCCGCTTTTCATTGTGCGCTGTCTGAGTATGCCACTGGAAGGGAAGTTACAGTTATGTTTCCTCAAGATGAATATCGAGCTAAAATTTGCCTTTCCACAGTGATAGATTGTCTCACTGCAGAAGCCACTGCACTCATCAATTACACATGGTGGGCTGCTTCATACCCCACTCCCCCCCAATGGTGCTCCTCCGCTATAATTGCCGCTCCTCAATTCCCATCTGCGGTCGTTAGTCTGGACTGGCGCTGCAATCATTCAGCGCTCCAGACTGCCTTTTCGGTCGGTGCTCCTCCTCTGGAATGGACGCTCCTCAATCCCGTCCTCAACCTCAATTAGGTGCGCCTCCCTTCCATTCCAGACTCATTTCCTCCTTCCCCTTTCGGCAATGGTTAGCATGGATGGGCTGCTCCGCGCGATAGGCACTCCTTGGCCTGGATTAGCGCCCCTCAAGTTCATTCCACACTCCTCCATCACTATCATCACTCCACTTGCCCACCCTGCACTCCACATCAGGCACTCCTCCGTTCCTGGTGGCGCACCTCTTTCCCCAACAAATCCATCATATTGCCTTTCAAAGTCCATATTGATTCACCATGGGCTAATCTCTGTATCCCAGCGTGTTAAATATTACGAATCAAGCCAAATGACTTTGGAATTTAATTTCGCGCACTGGCCAGGCACGAATCTTTCGGAAATACAAATATCGCCTCCAGCTTTTCCACTCCATTGAAGAATTGCATGTTCCTGCGTTTGTTGGCACTGATAAGATGGGAGATTTCTTGGATGACATTGAGTCTATGTTCAATTGATATCATTTGATCACTTAGTCGGGTTATTGTTTTGGATTGACCTGCGTGCATTTTTGAATCGCTCATCATTTTCTTTGGCTCTCCTTAATGTAGCGATGCAAACATTAGAATGATGAATGAGATGCTGCGTACTATAGTATGATTTAGAAGTTGATAATGAACAATAATCGATGCATCGTACATGGAGGGTATTCATATCGATCTTGTACACTCGGAGAATCTCAGATAACGCCTGCAGCTCTTTGAATGAATAACCCCAAGTACCCAGGCATCTCTCAGTGTTACTTTGGGATTCCCGCATTGGTTGGGTGACTGTACAAGGTGCTCCCAAACTTATCACAACCGGTCACATGGTGCTCCCGTACAAGTCATCAGAGATCCCAGTTACTCCGAAGGCCGGCCGGAATGCCCTCCTAGTGTCTGATTCTCTCCTGAAATTGACACTCTAAGTATACACTCGGCCTCCTCTCACACACTCCTGGAGGCTCCGAGTGAGTAAAATACATTTTGTTAATGTGTCCACCATTCTCCTCTCCCTCCTCTCTTCCACTGTTTTCAGAACCTCCCAAAGTCTATGTCTAATGATTGGCAGTTGGGCACATCTAGCTTTGACACGGCTAGCGGGGACTTCCTTTGCTTGTCAAATCACGGGCTCGGCAATCTCCTGCCCTGTCACTCTCCTCATTTCGATCAATAATATTTCCAGATTGCATCCAAGTTCGAACTTGAATGCATATGAATCGCAATAGTTGTATTCAATCTGGACATATATGGGGACAATTAGCATTTGCCCGTGTGTATATAATCCCATATACTCTTCATCCAATTCGTCCTGCTCCAAGTTGCACTTGAACATCGATGTTGACACGGATGGCTCTTTCAGGCCTCTGTTTTTCTTGACGAAATCGATCAGCTCCTCCCTGTGCCTCACATTGATATACAAAGCTTAGAGGTGTTTGGGTGCTAGAACAATATCCCTGCCATTTGCCACCCACCAAATCATAACCGTCAACATTGTATTTGGCAACTCTGGAAGGTTGGTCATCAGGAGTTTACAAGTGCACTTTCCGAAATCTGTCGCCGGTCGCTTGTTGCCTTGTCTCAATGTTTTACTAGCCTCCTGGATTTCACTTGCACATATCTTCAGCCACAGCCCGAACCACTGCACAGGAATTCATTCAGCACTGTTGAAACTATCCATCAGCAGCCAGTCCTCGAATGTCGCCAGAATCTCTGCAACCGCCATATCCCAGTGCAGGGGACTTTGTCGAATGTGTTTTAAACAGTTCTGGCACTTCATCATTGACCTGGGCTTCTCCTCGATAGTGTCGCAACGGGTCCGGGTTTGGACCGGATATACAGTTCTGTTGCATTCCAGAACGGTCCAAAATCCCGACCCGCTGCATCTTGGCGGTCCAAACCAAGCCCCGTACCTGTCAACCCATGGGTTTTGCCAGGTTTGGCCAAACCCGTCGGGACCAATCCCTGGTTTTACATTTCGGGTTGTACTAGTCATGGTCGCATTCAGATATCCTACTGCTAATCGTGAAATATTAACGATGGTATGTCATTGTTCATTTTGGATGTACTGGCCGCCTTGGTGCGAGATGCACTCTGTCACTTCATTATCGTTCCTTTGCATTTTCAAGCTACCTACTGTTCACCTGCCAAATTGCCATGGTTTCTTCAGCCAATTGGCTGACTCCAATGCCAGAATTCTCGGCCTAGATGCAGACCTGTTCAGGCAGCATCTGGATTGTATTAGCATTTGCAGCAACTGATTTTGGCAACCACAAGGCATCACATTACATTTTAGGTTCTCAACAGTGGTCAATGATTCAGTGGTGGATATCAAATGCTAGTGACTCTAAACTTGGGTCAGGAGTGTCGGATATATAGTCAAGGGTGATGCGATGTGGTAGCAGCGGTGAGTAGGGTGTGTCAAATGTTCTGGAGATTGTAAGTAAAGAGGGCAGACCAGGCGAGAATATATGTGGGCTTGGAGGGGTTACCTGGATCCGGCGACATCATCTTGGCTGCTACTCAGTTAGGAATAAACTTGTTTCGCATTATCTCAGGGCCCTGATTCATCGACTGAATCCTCAAATTCCTCACAAAGACAACTACAAGCATGCTCTGCAGTGATATCTCAAATGTGTTTCCTTGCTCTACTTCTTGAACCCTGGCATGAGGTTGCTGTGTCGGTAACTAAGGAGAATGCATGGTTCCTGTATGGTCCGAACTCAACACAAAGTGACAAATATAAATCAGGCAATGTGCATTGGAGGTTCTTGTGAGGGTACAAAACAATCACCGCGACAAGCTGAATGCAGATGCAGTATATATTAGGAGATGCTTGAGATGCTGAAGATGAGAGAGCAACTAAATACTTTCCAAACGTGTGAAGGACGATAAGAGAAATTCTAGTATGGTGGTAGGACCCCTCTTTGGTAAAAGTAAATTTAGGTGTGACATTTTCCAATGACGAGCCAGCTTGCAATGGTTTCAGTAAGTAAAACACTGTCGAGACATTTCTTGTTGTTCACGCGACATTTCATTTTGCACACAAAGCATGGATATTCAACAACAGCGTTTTTACTGCTTGAAAACATACTTCTACAGTGGCGCTTCAATGCCTCACCTCGGTCCCGACAATAACCAATGGTTTGTATGAGTATCAGTTGAACATCTGCCAGATGATGGTTTGTGATCAAGCATGATAGTAGTCAATTTCCATTCGTTCATGAACCCCATCGGGACCCATTTCTTCACTCTTGCAACATTGACTCCAGCGATACAGGAGCCGACAGGGACAACATGTGTGTTGAATGAGAGGAACCTTCATTTCGGAGACGTATTTATGGTACTCCACACTTCGACGACCTTCTGGCCAGACCACCAATTACAAATGAGGTTTTCGATATCTTTGATGATAAAATAGATCTACAGTTACCATTTTGTTGCAAGGAGGAGTATCGATTAGCGTACTGGTGCATCACGCACATCTTGAGCAGAGCTGCTATTGATGAGTATTTCTGTAACTGTACAATGGCAACCGTCAGTAACTTCGCTTCATTTCACACTGTATTCCCAATGTTGAACAAAATGTTCTACGCGATGGGCATCGACTCTTGGAAATCTGCCAAATTGGGTTAATATTGTTTCGCCAATCCAAATGATTATCACGGCGATGAGTACCCACCTTCATTACCACTGCAATCATGTTGAATGCATTGTGTTCCTTATGCAACAGCCTGCATTCAGGGAACATGTGTCATATGCTCCAGCAAAGAAATTCAATGAAGCTGAGGACTGTATCTACTCAGAGGGGAAATCAAATGACTGGTGGTGGAATGAACAGGTACGTTAGTTGAATTACGTCAGAGCTAAGATGATTGTGACTGCTTCAATAGGTATGGTGGCCACTTGGAGTTAACATTGTTCATCAATTCGGCAGTTCAGACTAGACACATCATGCAAATCTGTTGGAGAACAGGAAGGAATGGCCAGTATCTTTGGGTGTTGGAAATATACACTCGATGATTAGATCAATGCCTTCGAATCTTGCAAGCATGCTTGTCAGCCTTCTTCCCATTCCTCCGAAATATCACTTTAAAGGAGATGGAAAAGCAACTTCTGTGGAGTAACACCAAATCCATAATTGGATGGTTTTAAAGACAGTCTTTGAGCTTACTTTTCATCCTCTCAACACAGTTTGCAACACTAGAAAGCTAATGCATTGTGCAGACAGTCAGATGTGGCAATGTTATCCAGTCCTCCATGCATGGACGGCTGACTACTTAGAACACATACACTTGCACTCATTCCAGCAGCCCCATTGCCTGCTGTGCAATGCACCGAAATCTTCAATTGGAGAAGGGAATTCATCATCATGGCAATTGTGAGACTGTCGGCTGTACGTCCCAGACATGGCACTCGTGACTCAGGGAAATGAAACAGAGAGACAAGACGCATGACAATATCTGGAAGTTTCAGTGGTTCGAACCTCACAAGGCATCTTCTGCAATATAACTGCATCTCCCCAATGGCTATTATTCAACCCGATATTCTTCATACCATCAATCTCGGCATGGTTCAGGATGGGATGGACTGCGTAATGGGCTCCCTCGATGGACATTCCAGGATTGAACAATTTGACCACTTCTGGGCGATGATGTCTCCATAACATTTCTTCACTCGATTCAACAAGCCATATAACCAGGTGATGCGATGGAGTCGTCGGGGGATAAAATCGCTGGGGCGCCCAATTGTTCAAGTTTTCATGCCGACTCTTTCAAACCCTTTGGAAAGCCAAAATATTCCCTTCACTGATGTTTCGTTGTGCATCAAGAACATAGTGTATTTTCACATTACGACACAGTACCAGTAGCATACCGAAGCCACGATTGAGCACATAGAGAGGCATCTAGAGGAGTTTCATCGGCACAAGGATGGTTTCAGTCGAATCCGCGCAAGTAAATCTTCAAAGAAGGCCTTGAAAGCCTTGAAGAAGCAGTTTATTTGGCGCACACAGGATGTTTGGGAGTGTGACCCTACATGAGATAATCTTTGTGGTGGCTGCAAAGCATCGTCACATTCATGAAGAGAACATGCAGATGGTGTCAGAAGTTGGACAACATCGTGTCGAGGAATTGGATTTCAACTTTGTGAAGATCCATAGCAACAACCACTTCTCTGACCATATCTGCCAGCTTGGCAACCAGGTAGATGCAAGCTCTGAACTTCCAGAAAGAGCAGTGATGGATCTTGAACAAGCGTATGAGCAACCAATTGCTGGTGAGGCCACCTACCAGATTTTGGGAACAATCGTCTGAAACGAAATGTTTCAGTATCTAGAGCTGAATGCACATTCTACCCAACACTGTCGCCACTATGATATGGCTCTAACCGCAGCGCCTATCAAGCGAATGACGAAAAACTTGCGACCACAAATCAAGACCGTTGATGACATGGCCGAGTGGTGTGCAATACCAAATAGGGAGCTACAGAATCTCATAGTGTGGTGTTCTAACAGATAAGCCGACTTCACAGACTACCTTGAGCATGATCAATACTTCAGTTGTCTCAACAATACAACATACATCCCGTACAATGCGGAAGTAGTTCCGGTGATGTCATTTGAATGCAACGAGCGAGTAGTTCATATAGTTCGTTGCACTGGGTCCACAAACTCAAGGAAGCATAAGCCATCAACATATTATACAGTTCTTCTCGTGAAGAAGATAAGTCTGGATAGTCACTGTCAGCCTGCTGCTGCACGCATTCCCACAGGTTTGAATTATCGTTCATCATCGAGGATTACAAATCGAGAGTCAAGACGCTTTTTGCCTTCATTCAGATGTTTGCAACTGGGCCAATATATCAGGCTGCGGCTATGGTGATCCTCGAGGATGGACATCAACATCCAATGCAACCCTTCCACAATGGACACTTTTGTCGTAGGCCTCTTTTTGGCGTCGGAACCACTTAAATTATCCCTATAAGCACACTCTATGGTGCTGTATACCTTCCGCTGCTGATACCGCAGCCAGTATGCACATGGTGGTACTTGAACAACACAATTGACTTCAATGTTTCCAATTTGTTTTAAATGGAGATTATTTGATTCAAAGCTTGAAGTAATCGTTGCAGTGATATATAGAAAGCTCATGCATGTGTACTCTGGGTGTCTTAATGTTGTTATGCGAGTTGTGCAAACTTGTGCATAATTGATGTCCCAAGGGATTAAATAGTTAAGAATATTCTTGAAATCGATGAAACAGTTCAAAAAACTGTTGACCCGATCAAGTTTTAGAGGATTAACATGAAATATGTGCAGCAAATCGACTTAGATTGCAAGATAATTTATTTAAATATCACGACAACGCGATTGCGTCATTGAACGCTTCGAAGAACGGTGGAATAATGCGAACTGGTCACTCGGATTATCAGCGGAGAATGTTGAGATGGACTGGTGTATGGGGTCCATTTTCAAAAACCAATTTCGCTTTTTAGTAATGTAGGTATTGAGGCATCATAGTATTTGCAGTTGTCATGACTTCACACATGTGGTTATTGATAATACTGCGTCTGTGTTTTCCCAATGTCCATCACAGAGAAATGGAATAATGCCCCTCAGTGGAAATAGTTCTCCATTCAATATCCAAAGCTGAAGCTGGCATTTTCCTTTTAATGTTAGAGTATCAGAATGGTCTACTTGTTTCTAGTGAAATAAAAGACATTAAACGAACCTGATCCAGAACGAATGGTATCGGATACCCCTTCTGCTGGCAGTCTATCAACACTGGATGCTGTGGTTCCTTTTCTATCTCCATTGATAATGTCTTTTGTATTTCTCCAGTTTTCTTGGCTAATTGATAGAAGACATAATCAATTACAGTATTTAGTAATTTGCTGTGGTCATGATAAATATTATCGGAAGCATTGAGAATTGTCATCGGTTCTCTCCTATTTCTGGTATAGCTGCTGGGAATCAACATTGACATTTGACATTATATGTTTATAGTAATAGTAGTTCATATCTACTGACTATCTATCAGTTTCAACCATCCAGTCAGCCTGAGAGAAACAAAACAAACATTATATCTGCTAGTTGAAAGAATGTTATATACTGTCAATTGGTCCAGACCATTGCCCACTAACTAAGGACTGTATCTGACAATACATTTTCTCAATCAGTATCCAGATGTTAGTCGCTGCAGGAACCTTTGACCTCCATCTTGGTGTAATCCCTAAGCTCATCAACATTACAATCTTCATCTGTATATAAAATCTCCTCCACTTCAGTTAACTCATAAGCTGTAATGTTACTCTTTCCATATTCTATAGATTTTGGAAAAGGCACCATGCCCATTGCAATGTGTTTCCACCTAATGCAATATAACATTATATGTCCACCCAGTCTATCTACTAGCCAGTAGCATCTGTGGCATTCCCTGGGAGCGTTCCTGCTAGCCTATTTTGATTGTTCAAATCTGATCATCTCCAAGCAAAATATGTTAACTTGTTCTATTGAAGACTTGTCTGTAATCTTTTTTCTTGTATTTGTATCTGGGGCCTCAGAATGTCTCTAAACTGGTGTTCAAATTCCGTTATCAATAAATGGTCTCATTTCTATCATAGTTCTAGGTGCCTTGATTTTCAAATGTCACTTCGTATCATTCTATTTCTTGGCTGGTCTTCCTGTTCAGCACAGTGAATTGGTAATATTCTCATTTGATGTTCCTCTTAAATGGATTGTCTGCATCTGTTCAATGATCTAAGCTGATGGTCAGTCCAATATCAACTTCGCCAGAGGACCTCTGGTAAACTGCGCTGTGTTGCTATGGTGTTGAATCTTCGTTAACATATGTGGTAAATCTCCTCTCTATTGCACCTGTTTGAGTTTCATACAGGCCTTGTCGTGAGCATCCTGTTCTAGGATCCTTAACTCCGAGATTCCATGAAAAGTTGTCCACAATATTCACTGCTTCATGGCCAAGGCCTGCATTTGCCATTGAATATGCCACACTATGGGACGATTATCCATCATGGTACCAACCCAGTTTATCAATTTTCTATTATCTGGAAATTTTCAGATTGGGTGGAAATGAATGTTTGTACTGATAACTGCCGCAGGTCGAAATTGTGGGTAGGTTTTCCTTTCAACCACTCCCAGGAATTAAGTACAATTGGGAGGGCATCTGTCAGCTTTTCGATTTCCCTAGCCCTTTGTTCCCTCAATAATTCTCAATTATGTCCATTGTCAGAAGGTAGCGGATCTGGATCTGGTGGTGATCTGTCATTCCATAGCTTCCTCCTCTGTCAGCATCACCCATTCCTCCAGCATTTCTGTAAGTACCACTGTCATTGTCATTTGCTCTGATGCCATTTCCGTTTGCTCCAGCAGGATGTGATCCATCACCTCATCTTGGTAATTGATAATCATAATCCAACAGGCTCTCCATCTCTCTAAGACTCCAACCCGAGTTCAAAGACATTGCCTATTCCCAGTCGAACATCACTTTGACTGACAGAGATACATTGCTTCAGCAAGCCAGTATGGATCGGAGTTGACATGACATTCTGTCCTACACCTCATATTGGTCAATGCTTACTGTAAGCCCTGTACTTACTTCCTGCGCTGTCTGCAATGTCTGGTGCATTGCTTCGGCATGCAACTCCGTATCTTTCTGTGTTGGGAGATATGTGATTCTGATCTCAAAGAAACTGACCATATTTTCCAGGCTGTGTAGTATGGTTTCCCCAAAATGAAATTCATCCGTTATTCAGGATACTGATGACTTAAAGGCTAACGATCCGAACAGAGTGTATCTATTTTGCTTCACAATATGCTTCATTTGCACAAGAACTCCAACACCATGTTCCAAACCTTCCAATACAGTCGCACGGTCCTGTTTGATCAGGATGTTAATACCCAGTCATAATTCTATCCAACTACAAGGCTATTTGTCAGCTGCCTGCCAACTGCGGAGACTTCCTTCTTAAACTTCACTTCATCTGACTGTATGTTTGCTTGCAAATTATCTCAGTCATACTGAAAAGATTCAAACTTGTTATCATGCATTTCATGTACAATGTGTCAAGCTTGCAATATCTGTTCAACTTGCTGATCGCATCCCATTGTCTGCACTTGTAGGGGTCTATGTGCTCCATCTGGATTACTCCTGTGTCAAATACTGCCTTTTCCAATTTACCTGAGTTCTTGATCAGTCTGAACTGATGCTGGGCCACCTTGCAGAGTTGGTGAGATATACAGCACTACTGAGGTGCATCCCAGGATAACGTGGGTCAATTGCCTGCACCCCATTTCTGGCGTCTGGATTTGGTCAGAGCCAATGAGTTGTGCGAATATGTGAGCCTCCTTGACCGGACTGCCATTGTGCCAGGCGACAGTTGGCTGGAATCAGAGATTGATGATTCATTGGTGAGTAGTATCACTTGTTCTTAATGTTCATTACACTCCGGATACTAGCAATATGCCTGCTGGCACTATTTCTCAGACACTGTCCTGGCAAAACACTGCATGTCTATTGAGGTTTCCTAAGTAGTAAAAGTACCAACAACAGCCAGCAATATTGCAATACCAGCAGAACAGATTGATATGAAATCAAATTTCCATTGTGATTTGGCAACCAAAAAGAAGCAATGTTGTCAATAGCAGCGCAAATGCCAATACTTGAAATCTTTGTTGATCGACATCAGCAAAACATTACAATGTTTGGAAGGTATATCTGAAGTACTCAGCAACTATGAACAGCCACATGAATGCTTCCAGAAACTCCCAGAGAATGCTAGATAGGCTGAATGCAAGGTGATATGCTCTCAGAAGCTCAGTGACAATGTCTCCAGTGCCCTCAATCCACTGGATGTCATGGTACAGAACACCAGAGTATTTTGAAGACTGTATAGTTGTCTTCAAAATGCTACACAATGAAACTAGTAGGATGTGCCATTTTCGGTAATATTGGAATGATTGACTGCATTCCAATGACAAAGTCGAGACATCCTAAACATGGAGCCTTAAACTCTGGCAGTGATTATTCCACTGTCTAGTTCAAACGATATATTTTAATAAACTATCAAACTCCTGTACACCTTCATTCCGGTAGTTGACTGAATATACCATCCAGTAGGTAGTGGTACCAGTGGTTGCCGGCCACAGTCCAGGTTGGACCCGGAACCATGGCCCCGGTACAGATCCGGAACCATCAACGAACCGAATCGCCCGATGACGAGCATGTTCAGCATTATTTCACAGCCACTCAATGAATGTTGATCGGATTGCCAATTGGAGAAGAGGTGGTGGAAGAGCATGCAAAACTGCATCTTGTACGTATATATCATATTGTGATATGAGCAGAACTTAAATAATTAATTGAAGCCAAAGATCAGAGTTTGCGAAAGTGGGGAACAGGCCAAAAAACCACCGGTTCAGTGCACTTAGGTCTTTTTCTGAGGTGAAAGCCGTTGCAAGTGCCCCAGTTCAGTTCCAACCCGGACCCGTAACTGAACCCCAGATTAGGAACTGTTGCTGACACTACCAGTAGGTATTTAAATTATCAGGATATTTGTCAAACCATACACTAAGAATTCTATCCGATGCTGCATTCTGTCCCACCAATTGTGGTAGTTTTACAATTGGTGAGATGGTTACAATATGTATTTATCTACTCTATTTGACAACCTGAATGAACCAGTCAACACAATCAACCAAACATTGTGAATGTTTGGACTTTGTAGGAATCACCCTTACATATTCTCAAGCTTGAGGACATAATACCCATTGCTGAATCGTCTTACTCTATACTGAAATGGTTGCTAACATTTCTCTGGCACTCAGGCAGTTCAGAAAAGGGAAGCTCTGATTTGGTAAAGTTCTACTAGAGTTTAATACAGGGACCAAGGGTACAAGGCGTTAGAGGAAGTGTTGTCAACAGTTCCGGACTGTCTCTTCGGGTCCCTGTCCAGATCTAACCCAAACCAATACCAAATTGGTGGTCCAGGTTATCAATACACCCGAATCGTCAATTTGGGTATGGGTCAATGCAAATCTCCCAACCTGTCTGTATTGGGTGGGTTGTCAGTGGGTTGCCCAGCGGGTCCATCTTTAGATTCGTATAATGCTCTTGGTTTTGCAGTTTAATAAAAGTATTATACCAGAATCGCATATTCAGCAGCGAATAATCTCTGTTTGCATATGTGACAGTTTGCTATATCAATTATTTTGGAATCCGTGTTATTCCTTTGATGTGTTGTATTTTTGCCTATACAGGTGGTCAATAGGTCCATTATGAGCTCATATATCTGGGTAATGCCTTGACTACCCAATACACCAGAACAAATATTCTTGACCCTCTGTTGACACTAGTTTTCATGAGGGGGTAGAATATAGGTCATTGACTGCTTCGGTTGAAAAAGCTGCTGTTGCATCGTGTATGAATCAGTGCCTCAATGCGACACATAGATTAGCCAAGATGCAAAACCAAAAATCGTTGATGCTCTGTTGACACTCATTTTCAGGATGTGGCAGGGAGTGCGTTGTTATTGTTTTTGCCCCTACAGGCAGCCAATACGTCATTTATAGATGTTTGCAACTAATTGCCAGTTGAATTACCCAAGATTCGTAACCAGAAATTGTTGACGCTCCATTGAAGCTCATTTTCAGGATGGTGTAGGGAGCATGTTGGATTGTTTTTGACATGAAAGGTGTCCACTACCTCGTTTATGGATTTGTGCAACCAATCGCCAGATAGATTACCAAAATGCAAAACCAACAATCGTTGATACTCCATTGACGCTCATTTTCAGGATAGGGCAGGGAGCGTGTCCCTACTGTTTTTGCCTCAGAAGGCAGCCTCTACTTCATTTATGGACGTTTTCAACCAATCGCTACTTAGGTCACCCAAGACGGAAAACCAAAACTTGTTGACACTTGGTTGAGTTTCATGTTCAGAATGGGGCAGTGACCATGTGGTGGTCTCTTTTGCCTATCAAGGGTGCCAATATGTGGGTTATACATAACAGCAACCAAATCACATTTCAATTACTGTACTTACAAGACCAATAATCATTGACACTCCATTGATGCTCATTATAATATACTGTCCATTTGATATCTGTTGGCATCAGTAATTGCATTGATAATGATTTGAACTTGTTGAGTGCCTTTCTGCCAAATCGAGACTCGGCCCTTTGGCACAGCCAAGCCCGGTAATATTCATGCACCGGTTGCTCTCATTCTATTAAGACTTCTACATGTTGCCAAATGATTCATTTCGCCCGCTATATTTGGGTTTATTAACCAATATTCACCTGTGACTAGCCAATATACACGCTCGAAATGTCTCTATATGACATTCTCGGTCAGACAATATAAAGAACAAGATGGAAATACATTGACACATTCTGTTCAACGTTTTCTTGGTCATCTTATTCCTCCTTGTTTCCATTGTATTGACCGTCATCAAAACCATTTGAGTCAGTTTCTTTTACCTTCACGTTGGCCGAATCAATCCGCGATCATTCGGTGCGAAACTCACATCCCACTGCTCAGGGGTTTCAGGATCTTCAGCACGATTGTGTAGCTCCATGTCGGCATCATTGTCAGCCTCCCAGTGCTATTCGCTGTCATTTGGATTATCCAAGTCCCAATTCCAGTCAAGCCAATATTTGGCGTCCGAAATGTTGTCAGGTGCACCATTCTAATTAATTAAGGCTGGATGTCGGTCGATTCATAGGATTTGGCGGACATTCAACACCAGAGTTCGTCCTCCAGGGATGTTCTTTGCAGAAAAAGCTGGTGGCAAAGGTGATCTTCCCGACAATTTGAATGCAGCTGCACCATTATATTGAAAGTTTGGCCAGCATGCTTTCATGATCTCGTCAGTATCTCAAATATATCCTACAGCTGTGATTTGCATGTTTTGAGCGCAAGATTCTTTCTGTGTAGCACGCAGGTTTTGGCTGCCCTGCCACATTTCCAAACATTTCTTCGCCTTGGCGATTCTGCGCATTTTGCTTCCATCCGCCTCTGTATTAATTTCCAGGTCGGCTTCAGTATTCGTGGTATCCAATGCTACGTCATCGCCAGCCACAGTCCTACCATTGGGTTGAGAAAACTGCCTTACAATGAGTCTTTTGCGAAGGGTCTCTCCTGTGGTATCTGACGGCCTTCAGCGAATAATATCTCACCCTCAGGAAAACTGGCCTCGACCCAGACACCATGTGGTATGATTCAGAGTATCTCACGTGCCACATTGCGGAGATCTGCGTACTTCGAGTGCGTTTCCTCTTGTTGATGCCACCAGTCAGTGACATGCGGCATCCAAAATGTACTTTTGATCTGCGTAGGGTGGGATTGGTAATCATTAAGATTCAGATCAATTTCCCCCAGTTGAGTGGTAATACAGGCGGTGAATTGAAATAGAGCCTTGGGGTTGTCAAGGAGCTTTCTGCATGATTGCTTCGTCCGGGCATCATTTCGGTCACTTCTTCAGACATTAATATTGTTGCTGATCACTGGACAAATCATATGGATGATACGAAGAATGACCAGATCTGGAAGCCATTGCTGATGAGAAAGGATTGTTGCTGCGTACGCTGTCAGGTTTCATGACGGGCAGATGCCGATGTATGGCACACTATTCGTGCTCAAAGTACTTCAGAAATGCCTCCTGGTATTTGGTGGTATAGAAAGTCTTGTCCTCAGGATGATTCTCAATTCCCTTGTCCTGCTTCGTAGATGATCGCAACTTCCGGAAATGATCAAGGATATGTGCTGAAATGTGAAGCAAACCTGTCGTTGGAGTAACTTCAGCATAATATTTGGACAGCTTCTGGCGCGCAAACTTCACGGTGAAGTATAAGTCCTCATTCCATCGAGTCTTCCTCTTACCCAAAGCTCACATAACGCCATCCATATCATCCAACATGTCAATATAGACAGTGATTATGTGATGCAGAGTAACCGTATGCCGCTTGGACATCCACATGGTGCAGTACCAGAATGGCCTTATATCTTCCATGATACACTTAATGATGGTCCATTCATCCTGTGTTGTGATGAGAGGCTGGTAATCACTATATTTTGGAATCTTGAGCCACTCACAGGTGAATTGCCGTATTTAGTAGGCTCGCTCAAGTAACTCCAATATCGAATTCCACCGTGTCTTCAAATCGATAACAGGTAGTACTGTGATCTGCACTTTGGCTTTTTCACAGTCAATGAACTCATTTCGATGACCAAGTGTTAGTGTAGGCAATATAGCAAGCATTCACTGCTATATGTCTGTCAGTGTCAGGACTTTCAAAATATCTCGAAATATATACTTTCTCAATTATCTTTGCCAAAGCTGGTCTCATGGCAGCCACGTTGTTGATTCTAGCATTGCCCTCTTTACGGAGTCTTTGACTGTCCCCAATGTCTATGGTTTGATTCTCTCCAAATTGCGGATGGTGCTCATGGGCTTCCCAAGACTTCGTGCAGCCATTTATACCCCGACTGCCGATGGATGCACCTAAAGCTGGCTGAATGACGTGCACCATGCATGGTATGTCAGTTCTCAATGCAGCCCTCTCAATTCCGGATACTTGATGGGTTGATTGTAATTCACGAGTTATCAAGTAAATTGAGGGAGTGTGACCAGTCATAATTCCACCTGAACGAGTGTTGGTCTGCTCAAAGCAATTGGGAACTTCCTTCAAATATACGGCCAGCTGTTCTCCACAATGTTCACCCTTGACCAATTATTGTCCATTAGCTTTTGAAATTGGAAATGAGCAGGTCATCAACCTCATCAAATGCGAGTGGTACGTCTTACACTGGCCAATTTCAATCAATATTTTATGCAATGGCCGACGTTATGGCTAATGCGTTCGTCAAAGGCCACTTGACCACTTCTAAAGTAAGTTTATTTCTTGACAGCAATTGCTTCGTAAGCGCATCCACTGTCAGTGGGTATTCTCTCTGACTAATGTTACTCAGTGTGCTGGCGGACGGTGGCACAAACTTGCTCCGTAATGCATTGTACAACTCTTGTAGCTCTAAGTTTGTTATCGCGTTCCATGGTATATGAGCCAAAACAAATCTCAGCATGAGGTAGCAATTCCAGGTGTCTTGGTGAAATTCGGGAGTTTGAAAGTTCTTCGCTGCCAGTTTGGAGCATATGATCCGTCAGTTCAGTTAATATACACAAAATCTAACTGTCAAATATGGATTTCCTTTGCGAACTTACAATTGTAATTCCTTGTCCTCCGTACCTCTTCAGTATGGCCAAAGCTGTTTCAACAACCATTGAACTGGTCAATTCGGCAACATCCAACTCTGTCAACTCGTTTAACTTTGCGATGTGCGCATTTGCCAACAAGGGTTGCCCCTTTGAGCTGGTCCTATGTTCTGATGGATGGCGAAGAACTGGAAGGCAAACAATTCATATGACTCCAGGGCAGCTGGTCTCCTCCATTCTGCAATGAAAATAGAATCACCACAAAGGTGCATGTCTGGGATTATTCCAAGCAATAGGATGCTTCGAGCCTGCATTCAATGAAGCATACCAAGCTTCGGATATGATTTTTAATGTACAGTCGCTCCAATCACGAATAAAAACAAGTTCAGTATTGGAACGGATCATTCACCGCTAGCAACAAGATATTTATGCATTTTGAATTCGACGTCGCAGTAGGATGTTGAATGCTGCCTAATACCATATGAGAGACTGTCAAAAGTCATGTCATAGCAGTGTAGAATACTGGTTCTTGAATATTGACACTAAAGCTACAAGCAAGAATAAGTCAGATCTGTGAGGCATTGCATGCATATTTGTGAAGTCGAATACAATGACATATTGGGAGAACTGACCATTGATAACTCCATTTTGGATCATTGCAGAGCAGTTCTTGGATGTGGAGTTTACTCAGCCCCCACAATAGCGGTTGACACTGCGTTAGTGCAAATTTTTCGGAGGTGGTTGTGAGATCAGCACTAGGAGTTTTGCCCATACAGGCGGCCGATCGTATGATTATGGACTAATGCCATTGCGTTGCAGCTTGATCATTAAAGATGAATGACCAAAAATCAGTGACGCTCTGTTGATGCTCCATTTTAGTAGGTATTAGCCATGTCATCACTAGCAGTGATGCCCATAATGGCGACCGATAGTATGATTATGGGTTAACGCCGTTGCACAGCCCAGCAATTATCCATGATGCTCGACACCGAATTGTTGATGCTCCGTTGACACCCAGTTCTGGGATGGGTCAACGAGCGTGTCGCTATCCTTTTTACCAAAAAAGATGGCCAAAACTTCGGCTTAGGAATGATTTGACCATGCTGCCATTTGATTGCGGAAAGAGCAAAACCAAAACTCATTGACGCTTCATTGATGCTCACCGTAATGACATACAAACAGTCATTGAATGCTCAACGATTACACTCAAAATGCATATGGTCATTATTGACGGCCAATACGTCATTTCTATGCATAATCAGTTGCATCCGAATGCTTCGAGGCCACGCTGTTTATATCCCACCGCTACACACCATATCTGAGCAATGAATGAGGTAGCCTCATCACGTTACAGTGCTTTCGGCCGGCAATTAACAGCATATACATTCATCCACTAGTTTTGGATTCATAAAGCCTGACTTCTTCACCTTTCCTTATCCAGCTCCTTCTCAATTTTCATGAGATAACATTAGCAATTAACAACATCTCAACAATATGCCCCAGGTCTGAGTGGAGAGTTATACAGTTTGATGCATGGATCAATGCAGCATGACGGCTGTCATTCATCCAGATTCGCATTGCACATTGACCTCTCCCTCAATCACTTGTAAGACATCAATGACCCAATTTTTTTTTTGTAAAGTTTGTTTTCATTTGGGTTTTCCATTCTCACTAAACCGTAACAGGCGAGACAATATCAAGTCTGTTGGTTGTCTATCAGGTTGATTTGGAGTCTAGAACTTGCCCATGGCCTGAACGACCATTGCACACACACTGATGAATTTACATGTTTCACACTTTGGTCACTGAAATCCAGAAAAAGCTGACACATACGCAAATAGTTACACAAATTGCTTTTCACAGAGATACATTTTCAATATCATCTATTTGGCAATCTATTCCTCCAGCAACCCAGGAGGCGTCACCATTCGTTCGTCCAAATCCGATTTCTGTCAGGTCATCAGCTTGGGAAACAATGTCGAGCGGTAATAGCTCACATGGTCGACAGGCTTTCATTGCTTAATATGTGTCATATTGCATGACGTGACGGGTGGGAGAGACGCTAGCCATTTGTGTGACTGTGGTCTCTCTGAACCAGACCTGATATGGCTACTACCCAGTTGAGAAGTCTCTTGCAGCATTAGTGATTGACCCAGCACAAAAGCAAGAGTCTGCATATGCTCTCCAAATGTTGTCGGTGATGGTGAGGCTGCAGTCTTGTCTCTTTGAGGCTTGACAACTGCCGGAAAGATCAATTCAGCCATCCCATATGTCATATCACTCTCACGGAAGTAGTCAGCCATGTCCCCCCCCGGTTGCATCAATTCGTTAATCCTTAACATCTTCATCTGCACAATATTTTTTTGTCTGTGGGAGCCTCTGGGAGTGTCTGGAAGTTGTTGGACCAGAATCCCAGGGTGGTCAAATTCCAGAGTGTACTGGACTGCTGCAGTGGCCTTCAGGTGCACCTGGGAGCACCGGCGACAAATCTAGGTGGCCATAGGAGGTCTGGTAACAACCTGGGGAGCACCTGGGAGCGCCGATGACAGGCCTGGAAGCACCTGGAAGCGCAAGCAACAAGCCTGGGAGAGCCGACGACAAGTCTTTGAGCACCGACGACAAGTCTGGGAGTGCCAACGACAAGTCTCGGAGCGCCGATGACAAGCCTGGGTGCGTCGACGACAAGCCTGGGAGCACCTCGAATCACTGCAGAGCAGTCTGGGAAAAACAACATCTTCTTTGGGAACGATGCTGGTGTGCCTGGAAATGATAGCTACTACTTATTGTTCAACAATTTCTAAAACTCATGCATTCAGTGTGTATTCTCATCTATGTATCTATATAGCTACCCATCTACACACGGTATATCTGGACTGGCTGCAGGCGGTGATTGAGAGCAATTCGAGGTGTGGCTGAAAATGATGATCGAGTGAACTCAGAGATACACTCCAAGGCCGTGATGGAGCAGGTTTGGAGATGCACTTGGAGGCGGTAATCGAGCGTATTTGGAGATGCACATGGAGGCCATGCTCGTGCGGACTTGGAGGCCGTGATCGAGCCAGTTGGGAGATATGCATTTCAAGGCCATGATTGTGCTACCTTGGCGGCCGTGATCGAGCGAGTTTGCAGATGCACTTGGAGGCCATGATCATGTGAGGTTGGAGATGCACTTGGAGGCCATGATCGTGCGAACTTGGAGGCCGTAATTGTGAGAATTTGAAGATGCACTTCGAGGCCGTGATTGAGTGAGATTGGACAAGTGATGGGAGTCGGTCGATGGACGGCGCACCGGGAGCTGACACCCTATTCATCAGTTAGTTGACTCGCAACCGTGGGAATGTGACAATGTGACTTACCTTGGAGCTCTCATGGAGAGCTGGCTGATGTCGGTCGATCATGTAGGGAGGTACGCCGGAAGCTGCAGCCACATTCAGGGGTCAACTCGTAATCATGAGAATGAAGGGAAGATGAACAATCATAGGTGAATGCTGTACTCGGTGTAAGCTGTGCTCGGTGTAAGCTGTACTCGGTGTATGCTGTACTCAGTGTATGCTGTACCCGGTGTCAACTCATGTTCCTGGCATGGGGAGAGTGAGAGGGATGACATAACATTGTGTTCTGCGATGATGGTCGAGTTGTGGACGAGAAAGAGATAGATAGGGGATGAAGATGAGAATATGAGAAATCAGGGGTACGACTTGCCTGATTGGGTTGGGAAGACCTCGTATGAGTGATATTACACGGCGGATCGGGACTTGTACCTGCCGTATCAAGGATGGTCAATTGACTCGCACACGAAATTTTCTTAAGTCCCAGTTTTTCATGATGATTTCCCCCATCTCCTCTCATCTCTCTCTTTCTCGTCCTCAACTCTACCATCACCCAAGAACTTGAAGTTAAGTCATCCCTCTCTATCTCTCGATGCAATGATCAGGAGTTGACACCGAGTACAGCATACACCGAGTCCAGCATACAACAAGCACTGCATACACCGCATACTGCATCATCCCAAGATTGACTGTCTTACCGCTCCCAGCCAGTTTCTCATCTCTCAGCGGAGCATGTTGTACTCAATTCTCTACATTCCCACAATTACGAGTTAACCAATAAATAGAGTCTCAGCGCCCGTCTCGCCTCCCTCCCGGACTACCGCCTCCAGATTGACCGCCTCCACGCATGACTCCAATCTCGCTCGATCATGGCGTCCAAGTGCATCTCCAAACTCGCTCGATCACGGCCTCCATGTGCATATCTCCAATCTCGCTCAGTCATGGTGTCCAAGCGCATCTCCAAACTCGCTCGATTACGGCCTCCAAGTTTGCACTCTCATGGCCTCCAAGTGCATATCTCCAAACTCGCTCGATTACGGCCTCCAAGTTCGCACGATCACAGCCTTCAAGTGTATCTCCAAACCCGCTCGATTACGGCCTCCAAGTTCGCAAGATCACGGCCTTGAAGTACATCTCTAAGTTCACTCGATCACGGTGTGGTGAAACGGTGGAGCTAGATGGCAGACAGCCCATCATCCACACTCCGCCGCACCTCGCATGGCATCCAGGGAGACTTCTTGAGAACGAGCGGTTCTGGCTCAAGCAGCGTATGAAGAGGGTGTTAGGATATGAAGGTATACCCGGCCATGATAAACCACACAAATTGCGTGGATCTATGAAAGCTTGTCAAGGGTGCGTGAGACCAAGACCTGGGAAAGAAAGAGTGTGTATTTCGTATAATGCAATGATGTCTATCTACCCCAGGGGCTCCCAAATATATACCCTCTGTCGCTGAGTCCATCTGCGTTATCCCTGTATCTCCGTATCTGTATATATAGTTAGACTTAGATACTACATGCCATATTTTTATGTAGTGAATCTTGGGACTTTAACAAAGACAGATATGATAAACGAAATGCCTTGTGGTTGTGGAACCCTAAGAACTACTGCTGTGAGAATATGGCATCCAGTCTCCTGCAGAGCTTGCGCAGAGCTCTCAGCTGCTCTCGAAGTCTCCCGCAGACCTGCGCTGAGGTCTCAGCTACTTTCGAAGTCTCCTGCAGACCTGCGCAGAGGTCTCAGCACCTCCAAAATTTGACTATCCTAATGGTTAATCTCGTAGCATCCTGAACGCACCTCCATAACGGCAGGTGCTTTCAGGAGCACCTGAGAATGCTCTTGCAGAGTCTGAGAGCACATTGGAAAGCTCCAGGGGGGCCTGGCAGCACCTGGAAGTACTTAGAAGCACTGGTGAGGGCTACCGGAGTGTCTGGGAGGTTTGCGTGTGGCTTCCGGACCGATTTACATTTTGCTGAGGTTTAACCGAAAACTCTCGATATGATGCTATGCCAGTTTGGAGATTGTGCCCATCACCCAGCCGGGTTCATCAACTTCACTTAGCTTGTGAAGCTCTGTATCTTCTTCATCATCTTCCTCGAGTTCCACATCCTCCTCTGCGTCTGAACTCGCAGATCGCTCAGACTGTCTCCAATAGCATTCCACATCTGCTGAGATGATCTTTCCGGCTTTCTGGTTGTCGATCCTGCCTTTTTGGTGTTTCTCATATCTTCCTGCTCTTGTCCAATCGCTAACTCTGCATCTTGAACTTGCTTTCTCGGCAGAGCAGTTTCTCTATCTACCCAATCCTCGTTCCATTTCTCTGTCTCTTCTTTGCTTAAAAAGTGTGTTTCTGGTCTTGTCTCCGGCAAAAGCTTCTTTTTAGATCGTGCGCTGTGCAATGCTCCCGATCCGCAGACCCTTTCTGTCTCCAAGGCCCTCTTGGCTTCATTCACTTGATGACATCGTCATTTGGAGTGCATTGTCAATTTGCTGTATTTGCCTGCCGGAAGTGGCACATGCTTCTTTTTCAGACTGTAGACCATTGTATCTTGAGTTGTCTTTACTGTTGGGCGAGATGGTGGATGTTGCAAGATGTGGACCACATGGAGGCAAGCTGGGTCTTTCATTTCAAGGTTGGTATGTTTGATGAACTTGAACAAGGCAAAATCAGCATTTTGACCATCACTTCTTTGGGAATGGTAATGCTAACCGTATAACATGACTTGATGGTTAGTGTGTGTTTCATCTAAGATCCCAGGGATGGCTTGGGACTAACATCACCAGACGTCCTTTCTGTCGAAGAATGTCCTGTCTAGATTCATAAAACTAGAGATTTCAGCTGTGGTTCACCTAATGATATCCCTGAAAACAAACAAACTGCATCGGACCGACTTCCTGCAAATGGCAGGACCTTTGAAATCTTGTGCAGCCTGCAGCTGTACGCAGTAGGCCTTGTCTTGTGTACAACGTGCAAGTTGGCAGTCACTCATTCTGTTTTGACTTGAAGCTAACCATATAGTGCTCAGGACTCCTGACTTCTTTTCGTTATCATCTTCCTCACCTTTTCCACAACAGGAAGTTATAGCTCCAAATACACCTCAGCCAGGTGGGAGTGGATTCCAATTGAGCCGAACAACCAGCACTTCGGCCAATTCTCCAGCCACCGTGACACAGCCCACAATGCAGACACCAGTTAGTCCACCACCAGGCTGCCAATGCAGCCTCGAGAAGTATGACCCTGGATGCACATTTAAAAATGGTACGTGAAACAGCAAGGAGTAAGAGTATGAGGCACCATGCAATCAGATGTGAGTGACTCCATACCGAGGTAGACAGCTGTCAACTAACAATCCAATGTACAGCTGGTGTACATAGCGAGCTCTGTGACCAATATATCACTGCCCATAATGGGAAACCTCCATGGTCGACCGGGGCATTAGTCCACACAGTCCATGAAATCAAACATCACGATATTGTCAGCTTGAGGATATTCATGAACAAATATTGTTACAAATGTCCCCGTGAGTGGACGAATCAGCCTATAAAGGGGTTCGAGGAGGATACAGAGTCATATATGGTTGAGGTAATAGCTGAATCTCACTGTTAGAAGCAACTAATGTCTTGTAGGATTTCAACATGTCAGCTACTATGGCGAGGCAAGGAGGTCGGGTACAGCTAGAACAGTCAGACATGCGCCTTGCCTTGAACTTGGACAAAGTGACCAAAGGAGATTTGTCTCGCACCGCAATGGAGCAAACGCAACACTTGATCAAGAAACCTCGTGCTGAAGTCTGCGAAGAGAAGATGCGGGGAAATGAGTTTCCTGGACACAAAACTGTGATGGCTGCGATAGAAAGACACCTGGCAATGGTTCCAGAATATCAGACTGACAGCTACCCTCATTGCTACAATGGCACATAAACGAATCTGCACACACGCTGGAGGCGCAAGAGCACAGGTGCACCTCCACCGGAACCAGCACCACGTCCGCCCGGAACTCCACCTACGCCAACTGCACCACCTGGTGATACTGCGTGAGCTCCAAGTTCCCAAATCAAAGGTGTGCCACCCAGATATGGGTATATACATACTCTCCTTCCCAACGCTCAATGTTTCAATCTTGATGCATATGCCCAGGATCGCAAGCGCAATAAAGATTTTATTCCAGATTTGCTGAGTCATGAAGGAACATCCTCTAGTTAGTACACTATTCACTGCATGGAAATGCAGCAGACATCCATTGGGCAGACATGAGCAGCCTATTGAGCGAACCTGACAGCAATGATGACCATTGATACAAAGGACTTGGATTATTGGGTATTATAATTATCTACAATTAGCGGACACTTTAAAGAATAATTTGAAGGATATATTTGTATCGATTATCAAAGAACAATGTAGCAATAAACGAGAAAGTTCTTGAAGACGATAGAATAGCTGCCAAAAGACCATGACTGATATTCTACGCCATATTGAATTCTTGCATGTTGTGGATACGCCCATTGCCAAATGAGCATCAACGAAGTGTCGATGATTTCTGGCACAGTAAGTCAGGTACTTAAACAGCAACTTTGTCGTTGTCATTTGTAATCACAGTATTGGCCCCTTCATAGGCAAAAGAGAAAGCCACACATTCCCTGCCACATCTTGACACTGAGTGTCAATGGAGCATCAATGATTTGTGGTCTTGTAAGTCAGGTAAGTGATCCCAGACAGGGTCGTTTTGATCTGTACTGAGAGTATTCGCCGCCTCCATCAGCAAAAAACATTTCCATCCGGGCGGAATGGCTCCGTCAGAGTGGACGCGCTCCGTCAGAGCTGTCAGAGACACCCCGGTGGCAGACTACTCCGCGCCCGGCGCCAATACGACGCGTCGCGTTGCATATCGCCCTCCGATCGCGGTTCCGCCGTTTCTTCTCGCTCTGTCGGTATCCTATTGTAAATGAACACCGTGGCGTTGTGGCCAACTGTGACCATACGTCGGAATGGGTTCATTGGATACATCAGCAAAATGTAAATCGGTCC
>Ga0307512_10000155_pt1 | contig 90937 bp, 89 predicted proteins | sample 14_EM_MG_FD_200267 | JGI IMG/M metagenome (GOLD analysis project Ga0307512, IMG submission 200267) | Populus trichocarpa ectomycorrhiza microbial communities from riparian zone in the Pacific Northwest, United States - 14_EM | ecosystem: Host-associated > Plants > Roots > Unclassified | place...
ACTCGTTCTCTTGTATAGCAAGCAATAGTACGATTTTGAAAGATATTCTGATTCTTGTCCCTCGATACGCATTTCGAGTTCAGTCCTGCAACATCCACATCACCTGCGCCCGATCCCGCCCGTTACAGTATAGGTATCTGCAACGCCAGGTGAGATTCACAACTTGCGACCCATTGCAGCGCAGCAGGATGCATTCTTACCACCGTCATTCTTGTAGTTGAAGTTGTTCCAGCGATCAGGTCAGTGCACTTTCAGCTTTGACTTGGAAGCTTTCTGATGAACAGCTTTGGTCTTTTGGCATTCCAGGAGAGCATGGCACAACGGGGTGCAGGTAAACATGATCAATGGAGAGTGTATATGACAATCCTTGTCATGAATAATGGGATTATAAAATCCATCAGCATACTTCCCGCAGTTATTCGCCCAATGATATAATATGATGTGGATAAACCACAGGATTGCTTCTGCCAGGAAGTAAAGTGGATGCTGGCCATTCGTTAGCAGCTTTCGACTCTCTCTGTGTTGGATTTGGACCAGGTACACCACCTTCCACATGCTCTGCTACAGGAAAAAGATAATTATTGGCTGCCAGAAGGGAATCAATAAATTCCAAATGCTCTGCATCAGATTCAAAGCGGTGGAGATCGTGAAGCTCTGCTATGTTATCCCCTGCTGATTGAACAAAATGGGATTTTACTTTATGGACTTGTGCTTGAACCAGGTACTGGTTTGAGCGTGTAATATCCAACGTGGGCCGTTGCTTCAGCATACCTCTTTCAAGATCTCCTATGTGCATTCCTCAAATGCTATGGACCAAATGTTGTTTTACTGCATAGCAGTGTTCCAGTACATCTCTATTACCTGCCAGTGTGGGGCTTCAGCAAATGCTTTTGCAATGCGTTGTATTGCATCACTTACCGTCTCCAAGTCGCTTGCACTCATAAACAGCCATCTGTTCCACCTGTAGAGCTCCAGGAGTCTGCCCGTTGCAAATACAAGACGCATGATGTCTGAGTGCCCAAATCAATGGACGCTGTGACTGCCAAAGACCATTGATCGAGGTGTAGACACCCCCTGCGGTTGCAATTGCAATTGCCACTCCCTCTGTCTCTGATTCCTTTGTGTAGCTTGCGTTCACAGTGGATTTGTAATGATCGCGCGGGCTTCTGGATTTGGGAAGGGTGTAGGCAGGGTTTCAAGACCCCTCAGAGGGGTGGGAGTGCTAGCAATGCCGGATACAGGGCTGGATACGACGCGACGTGTTGAGTCTGTCTGTGGGGTTTCCGCGGGCACTGGTGTGCTACAGCTGCTTGTATCCGACGTCGTGGCTGGAGCATTTGACGACCGTCGCTGTGTTGTACACAGGGTGGAAGTCATGAGTTGAGTCTGAGCTGCAACGCTAGAATTGCTCAGCGAAGATGAGGCAATGGAGTTCTGACCTTTGATTGTGGAAGCTACGGAACTCCCTCCTTGTGAGGAATCCCTCTCGCCAGCTGGTACAGAAATGTGTCTCTTCGCAGGGGGAAGTTGAGAACTCCCTCATTGCCCACGCTTTTGTCGATTCTGTCGATTAGCAAGACTTCGAACATTTCTTACGACTGGAGTCGTGCCCAGGTGAGAGGTGTGGGAAGACATAGTCTGCTGTAGATGTTCGACGTTAAGAATGTAGGAATAATTTCGTCAGCATGCATATGCAACGGCAGGCAAGGGTGACTTCTATTTGAGCGACCAGGGAGGGATTTGACAAAAAAGAAGGGTGCAGAGTAGTACACACTAGACTCTAAACTGTGACAAGAGTCGCTGAAGAAATCCCTTGGAAAGCATTCAATCATGGGGTTAACTGCCATCAGATTGAACTCAACCATCAGCAAAAAATATTTCCGTCTGGGCAGTATGGCTCCGTCAGAGCTGTCCAAGACACCCCGGTGGTGGATTACTCCGCGCCCGGCCTCAATACCGCCCATCCCGTTGCATATGGCCCTCCGATCGCAGTTTCTCCGTTTCTTCTCGCTCTGTCACTCTCCTATTTTCAACGAACACTCTGGCGTAGTGGGCAACTGTGACCATACGTCAGAATGGGTTCATTGGGTACGCTCTTGCATCGGGCTTGCGATGCAATGGGTGACGTTGCAAAAATCTCTCCTCGCATTCCTTCTACCTGCGCGCAACATGCAATTCTCTCTTTACTAATAATACACATCATTCCAAGTCATCAGATCTATGTGGCTATTGACAATCCATCGCTTGTTCCGTCCGTCTCTTGTCTTACTACTAGTAGCTATCTCTGGAATTACGTGCGCGCAGCCGACAATGTTTCCCACGCTGGAAACTTGCAAAGCAACGGCTGCCGGTGCTTTTCTCACTTGAACACATTTCGAGACGGGATCCAAGTTACCCGAGTTTTCAGGTATTGTGGTGGGCGCCAGGGCTAACCAGTACTCAACGAAAGCTCCATCCTCGTTTTGGAGCTAGATTTTGAATAGTCGTTGCAGTTGCCACGGGAGACTCCCATTCAGCGCGCCATAACACCTCCCCGGGCGTTGTTGTACCCATACCCAGTCGTTCCGTCGATCCCCTCCGCGCCAGCTCTGGCTTTATGTGCGTCGACACATCTGAGATATGCGTTCACCTTCCAAACCCTCAACTTGAACCTTAATACTATGGTAAATACAGAGCTCCATTGCGTGCAGTTGTTCATCCGATATATATGTCTTGTTACGACTCTTACGCTTTATAAACTCCCGCGTGCCGCTGTATATTGCCGCGCTGTGCATTGGGTCCTGCGTATTGTTGAGTAATGCTCTGAAGGCTTTGATCATGGCATCAGGATGCTTTCCATCACGGCGGTTTTGGGGTCCCAAGAATTCGGGCTTCGCATATGACTGGGGGCTCAGGGGGGCAGCCAGATCAGCACCGGAAAGGAGGACTTTGCGGGCGGCAGCGCTGTTCTCCTGAAGCTGAGCGAGGGCTTGGAGATTGAGCTCTCTCATTTCGAAGCAGAGGATGTGACGCTGAAAGGTGATTACTTGTGGCAGGTAGTTGAGATTGTGATTGGAGGCATTCCAACGTTCCTTGAGGTTCGTTTGATGTGCTTCTTCATGTCTCTCGGCAGAATGCTGTTGCAAGGCGCCGTATCGATGAATCTGTTCAGCCCAAAGAGACATCAAGTGGATCTTCGGAAAGTTGAAGTCGGCTTCTAACTCCTTGGAAATATCTATCTCGTGGCTGATATAATCCTGCCAGGCATTCATTTCGCGCCGCTTCTTGGACGGCGTCCAAGTTTCAGCATTTGTTTCCTCGTCTACCTTTCGCTTCTTCACGAGTTCCGTTCTCAGGTCATTGGCTTTTGTCTTTGCCTTTTTGCCGGCTCGCCCAACTAAGAAAACATCTTTGAAGATGTGAAAACGATGCAAGGCGTCCTCCATGGAGCTCATATGTTCCATCATCGTGAGATTTATATCGAGCATACATATAGAATTTTAACAATGCCCGTGCCCTCTCAATTGCGCGATTGAATATGGGACGCTGAGCGGGGTTTCCACCTCGTAGAGACAGGGTTACAACTCCAAGCAGGTACCGGCTCATTTCCTTCATCTCCTTCCCATTCCATTGAGAAACTTCCTAAGGTGACTTGATTGATGGTGTGAGGTCGTGGTACGCAGGCACGGATAACCAGGTTACATTGTACTTGTCGAGCCATTCGTGTGTCTTCATGATGTGGAAAATCCACTTCTGGAGGTGGTCAAGCATGCCGATCTGCATTGAATGGAGGAGGTCGGGCTTAGGGAGGTTGCTCACAATACAGGGAATATGTCGAAACACGTTGAATCCTCGGTGAACATGGTGCGACGAGAGTTTGGCATCGGCTGCCTTGGTGATGGCATCGCTGAGCGTTCGGTATAGGTTGTGATCCCGCCGGGGGTGTTGCTTGTCAGGATGCACATAATCTCCAAGTTCGTTCTTTGGACACTCGCACCAAAAACATACATGCCGCTCGAGATGATGTAGGTTGCTATACTCTGGGCAATCTGCAAGCAATGCTGCTAAAACCGGTTTGCAACACCTGAAGTTGCAATCTGCACACAGAACGTCGTAATACCTGCTCCCGGCGCTGGGATTTTGTTCAACGGTGAGTGGCTGGAGTAGCCGCCGGAGTACTTCATTCAGCACCTCTCAGTATGTTTGCTGCTGCTCATCCAGCCGCTTCCAAGGAATAATGCGGTTCATGATTGGAATTGGTAGGAGAGCGACCATTATGACGCTGTGCGTTGAGGGCATCTGGCGGATCTTCGAAGATAGATTGCCAATTGTCATAGATACAGGCCACTCTTTCTTGTCGCCAGCAAAATTCGAGAGATGTGTTCCGTCGGACATGATGATCAAGGTAACCAGTGTATCTCCCACTCTGAACGTTGACAAAACGTCAATTAGTACGGTATTATCCTCGAGTATCTCTCCTTACCTGGGTCTCCCACCACCAGTCCGCAGTGTGCATTTCAATATAGAGGCGTTTCGGGGGCATATCGCTGTTAAAGCAACGCTGAGTGGCGAAAATGAGATGCTCGGTATAGGCTGGCTGTCGCATCAACCATCTCATGCTTTTGATGATGTCTCGACTCCAGTATTTGATAGGGCGTTGGTGAGTGTTATTCCATCTCATATCGTAGAGAGTGTGTAGTTCCCACTCCCCGAGAGCCTGATCATCTGGCATGCTAGCCACGAGCTTCTGGACGCCATCCCCATTTTGGAAGCTTGGGAAACACAGAGCAGTGTTTTCTTCCTTCAACACGTCGTCATAGTACGTCTACATGCCCTCCTTCTTGATCCCACACTGGATATATTTGTACTCTTCACGCGTCGCAAACAGGTAGTAGGGATTGTTTTGTAGGTTGGTCTCAAGGCAGCCCTGAGCGTCGCGTTCCCATGGCTCAGCAATGTAATTGATCAGCGGAGCGCCGGCGCTGAGGTATATTTCCATCGGCGGCAGAGGTGGCGGTGGTTGAGACTCCGAGTCTGCGATGTTTTCAATATGCTCGAGGTAGGGAACCTCCTCCCGGTCTTCGACTGAATCTTTGTTAGCGTTGAATTCACGATGCTGAGCGGGTTCAACACGTCGGGGCGCTCTGCGAATAGTCAGATTCTTCTGGCGTGCAACTTGAAGGTGTTCAGGATGGTGTAATTTGATATGTTTAAGTCGCCAGCTGTCTGGGGTGAACATCTTTCGGCATGAAAATTGGGGCAACGGAAAGGGGTCTTCTCTGGCATTGTCCACGACACACGAGAAGTGCAGTATACACTGTAGAAAGGACCGAAAGTTGGCGCCGGGCCAGAGCAGCCTCGTGTTCAAGCTCACAATGCTTTCAGCTAACCTATTGAGCCTCAACACCATCACAAGGAGGTTCCTTACACGCCAGGAGTTGCATAAACGCTGCATGCACGATGTCCCATAGTATCATGAATAAAATAAACCCAATAAAATGAAACCAATCCAAAACCCATAAATAAAATAAACCTTGAGCGATCCAAAAACCTCGTGACGTGTGTAATAATCAATGCCTGAGATAGATAGATTAGAACAAAGGACACAAACAAGACAAGAACCCGACCCTAACCCGAAGGCAAAAACCATCGCCTCCTCTGCAACACGAGGACTGGTTCACTCGTCGCCTACAGAGCAATCCGGGCGTGCCTCAAGGAAGGCGACATCGGGGAGATGGACATTGGGGAGAATGTCGCCACCTGCCAATTCAATCGGCAGCTGCTGATCCACATCCACATCGGAGGTGTTTCCGGCTGCCTCAGCTTCTCGCAGAGTTGGCACCACCGGGCGAGGCTTTTGAGGCGTCACAAGCCCCAAATGCTCCAGCCAACTGAGGGGATGAGTCTCCGGAGTTCGTGGTTGTGGGGCAGGCGCCGGAGGTTGTGGCCATGGGGTATGCTTGCGCATCTCCTGGCCTTGCTCAGGTAAAACGATTCGCTGATCGTCTACCATGGTATCTACATCGTCAGCTGATGTATTTACCATCTCTCCCTGGCCAATCGTCCGAGGTTCTTTGGCATCATCCTCATCCTTATCCTCCTCCTCCTCCTCCTCCTCCTCATCTTCCTTCTCTTCATCTATCTCCTCTTCATCTTCCTCCTCTTCATCGTCACCATCCCATTCTATATCCACATCGCCGTCTAAATCAACGCCGTCCGGCGCGTCCACATCATCCGCCATGTGCATATCCACATCAGAATCATGTTCTGAGTCATATTCGCCATCCGACTCGGTAGAGTCGGTATCATCATCTGAGGAAATCGACACGGCGGGTGATGGTTCCAGCTCTAAATATACCCGCTCTAGTTAGCCCTCCGTGTCCAAGTCAGCCTCTGACATTTCCTTCTGCAACTGCAATGCAACGGCACGAGAGATATCATCTCCCCCTGGGGTTTGTTTAACAATACGTTTCCCTTTGCCGTTTCCCTTCCCCTTCCCCTTCCCATTCCCTTTCCCATCCTTTGTTCCCTTCCCTTCCCCGGTCCCTTCCTCACCACCCTGCATGTCCTCCTAACCCTCGCCATTGTCATTGTCATTGTCATCGCCAGGACGGCCCCGTCCACCACTTGGCGCTCCGGGATCCGCCCAGTTCTCATCATCATCATCTTTGTCGATTATCTCATCCCAATTCAGTGGTCTAACGGCCAGGAAGTCACCTGGCTTGTGCTGCTGGCAGCTTGGCGGCTCAATCTTTGCCCTGAGATCATCGCTACCTTACCAAGAGAAACGCTCGCCATTGCGTTTAACCTTTCACGAGCTGGTCGTCTGCAGATTGGAGCGATCGACATGAACCCCAAAGGCACGGGGGTTGTCCCACCTCCAATTGTTCATTTGGTCGCGGGTTTGGTCAAACATTTGCCCCATAGATGAGCGGAAGGCTGCCCAGCACTCCCGAAAAGGTGAACTCCTGCTCCTGCGGTGTGGCCACATTAGCTGGAATTATGAAAAGTGGCGAGTCGTGACTGGATCAAGAAATATTATATCATAAAAGAGGTCCCAGGCCCTCTCATACTTGACGCCGGAAACATTGTATATCCGTATGAGTCCACGGATGTGTTCCGAGATGAAACCCTTTATACGGTCCCGATCCAACGACAGCAGTCGATTTATAACCGATGTCAGCATTTTTCCCCTAGCAGTTGCCTTCCCCTTTCCTTAGCAGCTGCCCTTTGGTGCCATCGCTGCGAGTTGAAAATGAATCTACATCCGTGGCGTTGGCATTATGTTACAGTTGAACGCAGCGGAAGGAAGCCCAGACTGCACGTACAAAGTTGTGTAGGTTATTGGGTGTGTTTTGGAACGAGAGGCGTTGTTTTGTGCAAGTCACGTGATGTGAAGATAGTTCAGGATGCTGGCGGTGTGTCTAATACGGGAAGAAAAGAGAATGGAGGTGTGGGCGGGAAGAAAAGAGAACGGAGGTGTAGGCGGGAAGAAGGGAGATATATCCTCGAGTTCCTGCGATTTGTTTCATATCCTGCGTGTTGTTGGTCAATGAACACAAACCGGCCCAGCCATCATCTTGCACAACAACCAAGCACCTCATGAATGAGGAGCCTCGAGACGAGATCTAGTAGTCGCGGTGACGATAGTTCGCGACGCCCGGCGTTGCTTTGGCATCACATACCACTTGTACCGCTCAGACCTCGTGCATCTCGGGGCAAACTGAGTTGTTCTCAAGTTGTCCCAACAGTGCAACCATCCAACACGGCTACCAACGCCTAGCGGTGGAACAAGCACACGCAACTGATGTCATGGGATAGAGAATACGTCATTGTTCGCTTTGCCATGCTTTTAGCTCTGCCAACGAGGGATTTCCACCGGGAAGCTGAAGATATACACAATCGATAGTTCGAAGTATTGTGCCAAGAACGAGTGCAATACAATGATAATCGCGCCAAGAAGGCATAAACACCCTTCAGGTAGTGCAAATAGACCTTCAGACGTTGCTGTAACAGTGAATATCAATGCTGAGTTTAATCTGGGTTCAATCTGAGTTTAATCTGATGGCTGTTAACCCCATAATTGAATGATTTTGAAGGGATCTCGTCCCGGAGTATTGTCAGGGTTTGAGTTTAGCGCGGTCTACACTGCGCCTCCCTTTTTTGTCGAATCCCTCCATGGTCGCTCAAATAGGAGTCTACCTAACCTGCCACTGCATACGCATGCAGGGGGAATTATTCCTACACTCGTAACGTCGAACATCCATATCGGATTATGCCTTTCCAAAGCACTCACCCCGTCACGTCTCCAGTCGTATGAATTGTTCGAAGTCTTGCTAATCGTCAGAATCAACAAAAGCGTGGGCCGTCGGGGAATTCTCAACTTCCCCCTGCTAAGAGACGCGTTTCCGTACCGGCTGGCAAGATGGATTCCTCTCAAGGAGGGAGTTCCGTAGCCTCTACAATCCAAGGTCAGAACTCCACCCTCTCATCTTCGCTGAACAATTCTCGCGTTGCAGATATCACCACGTCCGCTACACAGCGACGGTCAATAATTACTCCAACCGCCACGCCGGGTACAAGTAGTCGTAACACACCAGCACCCAGCAGAACGTCACAGACAGACTCAACGCGTCGCGTTGTATCCAGCCCTGCATCCGGCATTGCTAGCACTCCCACTCCTCTCAGTGCTCTTGGAAACCTGCCTACCCCATCCCTAATCCTGAAGCCCGCGCGATCATTACAAATCCACTGCAAATGCGATCTACCAAAATGAATCAGAGACAGAGGCAGTGGCAATTGCAAACGCAGGTGGTGTCTACACCTCAATCAATGGTCTCCGGCAGTCGCAGCATTCATCGATTTGGTCACTCCGACATGACGCGTCTTGTATTTGCAACGGGCAGACTCCTGGAGCTCTACATGTGGAACAGAGTGCTGTTTATGAGTGCAAGCAACTTGGAGACGGTAAGTTATGCAACAGGACGCATTGCGAAAGCATTAGCTGAAGCCCCACATTGGTAGATAATAGAGACGTACTGGAACAACGCAATGCAGCAAAACAACATTTGGTCCATAGCATTTGAGGCACACACAAAGGAGATTGTGAAAGAGGTATGCTGAAGCAACAGCCCATGTTGGATATTACACGCTCAAACCGGTACCATGTTCGCCCACAAGTCAATACGGTTGAATCCCATTTTATTCCATCAGCAACGGACAATATGGCAGAGCTATATGATCTCCACCACTTTGAATCCAACACAGAGCATTTGGAATTCATTGATTCCCTTCTGGCAGACAATAAGAATCTTTTCCCTTTAGCAGAGCATGTGGAAGGTGGTGTATGCGGTCCAAATCCAATGCAGAGAGTGTCGAAAGCTGCTAACGAATAGCCAGCATCCACTTTACTTCCTGGCAGAAGCAATCCCGCTGTTTATCTACATCAAATTTTATCATCGGGTGAATACCCGCGCTAGGTATGCTGATGGATTCTATACTTCCATGATTGACGACTAGGACGGTCATATACCCTCGCCACTGATCATGTTTACCTGCACCGCGTTGCGCCATGCTCTCCTGGAGTGGCAAAAGAACAAAGGCGTTCATCCGAAAGCTTCCAAGTCAAAGCTGTAAGCGGACAGACCTGATCGCTCGAACTACTTCAATTACAAGAATGACGGTGGTGAGAACGCATCCAACTGCGCTGCAACGGGTTGCCAGTTGTTAACCTCGCCTGGCGGTTCAGACACATATGCATTCTTGATGACTACCTGGAACACACTACCGGAGAGCTACCAACAGAGGGTGTATAAAAACACTCTTGCCACAGTCAAGAGTCAGATCCGACAGGAGGAGAACCCAACCCCTGCCGTGGTGATCAGTGTGGAAGCAGCACGTGTTGAGAATGCAATTCTTCTTGATTATTTGACCTCCGAAGTGGCGCTTGAGGAGCCTGAGATCGGAAGCACTGACCCAAACATCCCGATAGACAACAATTGCCTGGATGACGAACAACATTTCGGGATGCCAGGGGGCGGCAGGGATTACGAACATGAAGGTGATGAAAGCGACGCGCGCGATGCCATCCCCACCGCCAGCCGGCTATGACGGCCCTCGACTGAACTTGAGAGGTTTGACCTGGGAACCAGTGATGTCGACGGGTATGAGGGTGAGGATGGCGACGATGCGTATGCGGATGAGGAGGAAGAAGCCTCGCAAGCCAATGATGGATCAACGCAGAATGTGGAGGACTGAGGGCATAGTAGGTTTGACCCAGAGACCAGTGATGTCGACGGGTATGAGTGCGAGGATGGCGACGATGCGGATGCGGATGAGGAGGAATAAGCATTGCAAGCCCATGATGGATCAACGCAGAATGTGGAGGACTAAGGGCATAGTACTAGAGACTGTGAAGGTTAGACTGTATATTTCAGACGTGTAAAATATGATAATGGCGAAGCAAATGCAATGGCAAGCGATGTATCCGAAGCGAAGACTGTATAGCAATATGTGACAAAATCTCAAAGCTAAACATATATGGGGCGAGTGTGGCATCTGATATAGCGGGAGGTACAATGTGGCTATCGGCCGAAGAAAGGCATAAACATTGCCAGGCGTTGAGTAAACGGCTACAGCATTACTGCAGCCCTGCGAAGAGTGTAACACACGTGTCGTTCTGATGGTGCGTATACCAGGCGCAAAGTAATGGAGGTAAGTATGCAACGCAACCCGTCGCCTGTGCGACGGGAAGCGTGTAATTCTCCGTCAGAGGGTACGAGGTTCCGTCAGAGCCATCAGAGCTGTCCGGAACACCCTGGTGTTTCAGACGGAAACTAGCGTTGTTGCTGATGACATTGATATTCACTGTTACAGGAACGTCTGAAGGTCTATTTGCACAGTTTGAAGGGTGTTTATGCTGTCTTGGCACAGTTATCATAGAATTGCACTCGTTCTGGGCACAATACTTCGAACTATCGATTATGTATATCTTCAGCTTCCCAGTGGTAATCGCCCTCTGGCAGAGCTAAATACATTGCAAAGCGAACACTGAGGTGTTCCCTACCCGATGACATCAGTGATATGTGCTCCGTCCACCGCTAGGCGCATTGCTAACCTCGTTGGATGGTTGCCCAGTTGGGATATTCCAAGAACTACTCCGTTTGCTCCGAGATGGATGAAGTCTAAGTGGTTAAAGTGGTGTGTGATGCAAAGCAACGCCCGGCGTCGTAAAGTTCCCTCTCCGCGTTGAATAAATCTCGTTTTGAGGCTTCATATTCATAAGACGCCTGGTGGCTGTGCAAGATGAAGGCTGGGCCATTGTGTGTTCGTTAACCAACGAAACAAGGTGAACCAAGAAATCGCAGCAACTCGAGTATATATATACCATCTTCCCGCCTACACCTCCATTTTCCTTTCCTCCCATATTGAACACACCACCAGCATCCTGAACAATCCCAACATCATGTGACTTGTGCAAAACAACGCCTCTTGTTCCAAAACACACCCGATAACCTACACAACTTTGTACATTCCCCCTGGGCTTCCTTCTGCTACATGCAACTGTATCTTAATGCTTATACATCGGATGTAGATTCATTTTCAACTCACAGTGATGGTTCCAAAGGGCAGCCACCAAGGCAAGGGGAGGGCAACCTGTTGAAATAGTGATGATAGAGAAGCTTGATTGTATTCTATCTAAGAGGGCCACAAGGCCAGTATATATATGAACGTACGAGTACAGCTGAATGCCATCAGCTCGTACCAGAGTCAACAGTCATCTCCGGCCATATGAGACATCGCCGTCTCCGGCCATACAAGACATCTCCGTCTCCGACTGTACAAGACATCTCCGCGTCCGGCTGTACAAGACATCTCCGTCTCCGGCTGAGACCTGTATATGCAATACTCCCCCCCTCTTGTTATACACCGTAGAGGAAGAAACAAAACAAAATGACAAGAATGAAACAAAGTGATTCTCATAACAGCCTCCTTAAAACCCTGCGAGAGTGAGCAGGGAAAGAGTACTGCTGGAGCCTGAGGATGGCCATCCATTAGGAAACAAAGAAATCCACGTGCCCAAAAAGTGAAACAACCTTAAATTGACCTCTATTACCATAGCCCCATCGCCTTTGTGAATTTCTCGTGCTTATCCTTCGACAAGGCCTTGGTTAGTATATCTGCCACATTCTCGTTCATATGCACATAGGAGTAGTCAACTATCTTGCGGGCATGGAAGTCTCGACTATTGTGATAGCAAACATCGATATGCTTCGTGCAATGTTTTATGATTCCAGTTGTGATGTGACTAAGTGCGCCTTCATTGTCGCAATTGATCGGGAGCGGTGATGTGTCTTCGCCGTGTATATCTCGGTGGAGCTGGAGCAGCCATTTCGCTTCATGTGAGCCCTCGGAGCAGGTGATGTATTCGGCTTTGAGAGTTGACATAGCGATGAGATCTTTTTTTCGCGATTGCCATGAGACAGCTCCGGTGCTGAGAATGAATCCATCACCTCATCGAGATTTGCGGTCGGCACTATCATTGGCCCAATCGGAGTCCGTGTATCCAGTGAGTTGATTAGTGCAGCTGCTGCTGCTAAAGTGTAGTCGAAAGTTGGCTGTGGATTTGAGATACTGGAGGACTCTATTGGCAGCAGTGAGATGGCTGGTGAGAGGGCAGGAATTGTATCGGCAGAGTGCAGCGACTGCGAATGAGATATCGGGCCGAGTTGCAAGTGCTGCGTACATCAATGAGCCGACAATTGCCTGGTAGCACTTGATATCTTTTAGTTCTTTCTCCCCCCGATCCTCGGCCAGATCTAGCTTCACATTGGGATCCATTGGAGTTGATACATCGTGAGCATTCTGCATGTTGAACCGTTTGAGAATCGTGGTGATGAAAGCCTTCTGGCCAAGACTGATGCCGGTACCGTTTTCCTCGCGGTGGATTTCGATGCCGAGGGATTGGCGTGCTGGGCCGAGATTGGTGATCTTGTACTTTTCCGAGAGCCTGGCCTAAACTTCGATCGCAGCTTTGGTAGCGTCTTTTGTGTACAACATTGAGATATTGTCGACGTACAAAAGCATCAGAATACCATCGCTGCGGGGATAGAGGTTGGGGTCGGCCTGGGACTGTGTGAACTCGAGCGAGAGCAAGAAGGTGTTAATATCGTTGTGCCAAAGTCGTGGTGCTTGTTTGAGACCGTAAAGTGCCTTCTATAGTCGGACAGTGATCGTAGGTGTGTTGAGTCCTTCCACCCAGCCTTTGGGCAGGGTCATATAGATATCATCGTCATTGACCTCGGGATTGAGAAAGGCAGTGACCACATCCAAATGATCGAGGTTCCAGCCATGTTTTCCGACCAGGGAGAGGAGATACCAACAAGTGGTGAGTTTTCCGACAGGTGCATAGGTTTTAGAAGTCTGTTTGTTCATAGCGTTTACTTACTATGCGTGCTTTGTATCATATGGTGCCGTCAGGATTATGCTTCGTCTTGTAGACCCATTTGGAGCCAATTGGCTTGACTCGCAATTACCTTGCTTCCCGGGAGTTGATGGTTGTGAATGTGTTATTGAGCAGGATCGATGTGCATTACTCCTCCATTGCTCGTTTCCCGTCGTCACGTTGTGGGCTGTTCATGGCCTCCACGTATGTGAATGGATCGCTGTTGATGGATGTTGATCTGAGAGCCTTTGCCATGATAATTAGTGCATTTGCGGAGATCTTAACCTGACTTCTTGTGACACGATTCGTGCATGGTGGCTGTGGTTGGCAACACTGCGTGGTCATGGCCGCAGTTTGGCAGGCATTGTCATTTTCGCGGTGGAGATGACGATTGTGGACGATGGTTTCTCTGGACACCAGTGGTGCATCTTCCTCGTCAGGAGGACGTGATCTCACACCTGGTCTTGCAGGGAGACTTCGACGGTTGTCAGCGTCGGGCAGATAGTGGTCTGTATCATCGTCAGTACAATCACGATGATCATGTCCATGGCCTTCACCTGTTCGACTGGTTCCTGCGTGGTCATGGAGAAGTCCATCTCCACCTGTTTCATAGTCTTGTGCTTGGAGAAATCCATCTCCACTGTCGATTTCCTCGATATAGTCCGTCTCTTCTGGCAGCTCGAAGATGTCTGTTTGGTCTCCTTGTAGGCATGAAGCATGGGCATTCCATTCCTCGTCTAAAATGACATCGGACTGCAATCTTACTACTCGGAATGCTGGGTCCCATATTCTCCAACGTGTAGTCGAATCGTGCATGTAACCGACCATCATACATGGCTTGGATCCTGGGCTGAATTTTCCATGGCATTGCAGCTCGGGGATAAGTTGACTGACGTAGCAGCCGAATCGCCGAAGGTGGTGGAGAGGAGCTTTGTACGAGATTTCATTGCCATCATTGTCGTGAGAGGGCTTGCCAAATGCTTGCAGCATCTCGTATGGAGTTGGATATTGTGCTTGATAGCCGTTGTGGTCGTATCTTTTCGTTAGGCCTTCGTTTGGGGTTCACTGGTAGAGGTAAACTGCGGTATTGACTGCTTCTCCCCAAAAGACAAGTGGCGCCTGGGAGTGAATCATCATGGATCGTGCATTTTCGGTGATGGTCTGGATTATGCGTTAGGCAATGCCATTCTTATGGTGAGCCTCGGGAGGACATGGTTCATATGTTGTGCCATGAGCAGCGAGTACCAGTCGGAAGGTCATATTGTCATATTCTCCCCGGCCATTGTGGCACCGAAATCGTTTCACTTTGGATCCCATGGAGTCAACTCGGGCCTGAAATGACTGGTAGGCTGAAGTGCATGTCTTTGAATTCTTATCTGGAAGGACCCAAATGGAGGTGTATCGTGGGTAGTCATCAATGAATAGGATATATTAGCGATGGCCAGCGGAGGTGGGCGTGGAGAATGGTCCACATACGTCCGAATGTATGAGTTCAAATGCCTTTGTAGTGCGCTTGGTCTTGACTTTGTTGATCTTCTGCTTGTGCTTGGCCTGAATGCATGCGATGCACATTGAGTCGTCTTTTGTATATCCGACAATGAGAGATCGTAGGGCAGTGGGATGAATGTGGGATAGGCGGCGATGCCAGAGTCGTGATTCTGGGGTTGTGAGTGGCTTTGGAGATTCGGTGGAAGGTGGACTTTGAGTTACGGTGCTGGCTGCACTTGGAGAGACGGTGAGGAGTGAGCTTGTAGTAGGCTCGGTGGAGTGCACGATTGATTGTACGGTGATATGTGCGCTCGATGATGCTCTTTTTCTCTTCTCCTTTCTTCAAGTGGACTTCATAGATATGCTTGGTACTGTCGAAGTGAGTGCAGTTGCGGGAGATATGATATAGAGGTCATTGACCCAATTGCCTGTGATGGTGATTGATGGAGATGATATGGAGCACTTGCCGCATCCAAATGTGGATGTGTACCCGGCTGTGTCCAATTGATTGATGGAGAGAAGCGAGAGCCGGAACATAGGCGTGTAGAGAGCATTCACTTCCTACTCCTGTGAAACGTTATCGAGTCCATGATGGTTCACTGTGACTTTGTTATCATCTCTGAGCTCAATGACTATTGGCTGACAAAGTTTCTTTATTGAGTTGAATCTGGTGCGGTCATTGCACATATGGTGAGATGCTCTGGAATCGATGACCCATGCAGCTGGAGCAGGGGCTGCGGTGAGAGCGGTCGCGTTATCAGCCAGTCAGATTAGGTTGCGATTTCCGGCTGTGGCTAGTGATGCAGTGACCTTGTTGACTTTGTAGCATTCATCCCGGGCACGTTTGAAGTGCATGCAGTCGCACTTGAAGTGTCCTGAGAGACCGCAGTGGTCGCAAGTACGTTCGTCGTTCCTGGAGGTGTTTGTACTACTGGTGTTTGTACCGCCCGTCTTTGTACCGCCGGTGATTGTACCGCCGGTGTTTGTACCGCCGGTGATTGTACCGCTGGTGGTTGTACCACCGGTGTTTGTGTCGTTTTCGGCGTGCTTTCTCTTTCCGCATGCTTCAGTGGTATGATTGTCCATTTTGCAGTATGTGCATTTGTGCTTCTGGCATCCGTTTCCTCCTCCACCTCCGCGTCCACCACCATGTCCACTGCGGCTACGGCCACTGCCACAACCACGATTTCCGCCAAAGGAGTATAGGACCGCTCCGGTGAATGCATCTCTGATGTCTTTGGTTAGGGTCGTTCGCTCGGCATATTCGCGGATCGCATCCATACACTGCTGGGCCATGGGAGCAGGGATCCGCAGTTCCAGGATTTGGATGGTCATTTCATATGAATTTGATAGGGTAGTGAAGATATGTATCTTCATGGCATCATCGGTGATATTTTTGGTTGTGCCGATTAGCTCCTTGCGGAAGGCGATTAATTTTGTAATGTACTGGGTGACCGTTTCATCTGGCGATGGTCGAGAGGCGGTGAACTTCTGCAGGACCTGGGTGTGGCCGAGTATTGTTGAGGCATTGCCAAGTCGGTCACTAAGTGCTTCCCACATTTCCACGGGGTCGTCGATATCATCGAAGAGTGGAAGGAGTTCTTTGCAGCATCCGAGGTGTATTTGTGCTAGTGCCTTATTGGCTCGGTCATGCCAGCTTTTGTGTAGAGGGCTTAGGGCTACGCCGTTGCCGAGAGGGAGGAGTTCAACGCTGGTGACGATATTGTAGGCTTTCTTGGCGATCAGGACTCCGCGAATCTTTTGCTTCCAGACAGCGTAGTTTTCCTCGGTCAACTTGGGAACATTGCCATGATCAGTCTTGAATGTTTCGTTTGACATGTGTTTTAGAGTGGAGGAGGTTAGGAAGGTGACGATGGAGAGTGATGGATTGTGATGGTGTTCCGGCTGATGAGCAGGGATGGTTGTGAGTGGGTTAGGGTTTTTGAGGCTCTTAATTGTAAGATATAAATAGAGTATTTTTGGAGTAAAGATTGTAGCGGACGCCGGGCTCATAACCTGATGAAATAGTGATCATAGTGATGCTTGATTGTATTCTATCTACAAGGGCCACAAGGCCAGTATATATATTAACGTACTAGTACGGCTGAATGCCATCAGCTTGTACCACAGTCAACAGTCATCTCCGGCCATACAAGACATCACCGTCTCCGGCCATACAAGACATCACCGTCTCCGGCCATACAAGACATCTCCGTCTCAGACTGTACAAGACATCTCTGCCTCCGGATGTACAAGACATCCCCGTCTCCGGCTGAGACCAGTATATGCAATTCAACTGCTAGGGCACAAATGCCGACAATGGTTATAAATCGACATCTGTCATTGGATCCGGATCATATAAAGGGATTCATCTCCGTACACATCTGTGGACCCATATTGATATACAATAGTTGCGGCATCAACGATGAAAGGGCATGGGACCTCTTTATGATATAATTGTTCTTGATCCAGTTACGACTCGCCACTTTTCACAATTCAAGCTGATGTGGCCTCACAGCAGGAGCAGGTGTTCGGCTTTCCGGGGGTGGTGGGCAGCCTTCTACTCATATGTGGGGCAAATGTTTGACAAAACTCACAACTAAATGAACAATTGGAGGTGGGACAACCCCCATGCCTTTGGGGATCAAATTGATCGCTACAATCCGCCGACAACCAGCTCAGGCAAGGCTAAACACACTGGCGAGCATTCCTCTTGGTATGGTAGCGATGATCCCCAGGCAATGATTGAGCCGCCAAGCTACCGGCAGTGCAAGCCAGGCCACTTCCTGGCCGTTAGACCTCTGAATTGGGTTGAGATAATTGACGACGATGATCATGATGCGAACTGGGCCCATGCGGGAGCGCCGTGCAGTGAATGGAGCTGTCATGGCCATGGGAATGATAATGAGGATGGTACCGGTGAGGAGGGGATGCAGGGTGTTGAGAAATGGACTGGGCAAGGGAAGGGAATGAAGGATGGGAAGGGGAAAGGGACGTGGAAGGGGAAGACAACAGTGGAAGGGAAGGGGAAGGGCAAGGGAAACGGTAAAGGGAAAGGTATGGTTATACAAACCCCAGGGGGAGATCATATCTCTGGTGCCGTTGATTTGCAGTTACAGAAGGAAATGTATGACGCAGACATGGACACAGAAGGTGAACTAGAGCAGGTATATTCAGAGCCAGAAGCATTGCCTCCCATGTCAATTTCCTCAGTTGATGGTTCAGACTCTACTGAGGAGTTGGATGGCAAATATGACTCAGAACATGATTCTGTTGTGGATATACGCATGGAGGATGTTGTGGACTCACTGTACGGCGTTGATTTAGGCGGAGATGTGGATATGGACATGGACGATGGCGATGAGGAGGAAGATGAATCGGAGGAAGTTGAAGAGGAGGAAGATTAGAAGGAGGAGGATGCGGATGAGAAGGAGGATGAGGATGATGACGATGGAAATGAACATCGGATGATTGGCCCAGGAGAGATGGTAAATACCTCGGCTGATGATGTAGATACCATGGTGGACAATCATCCGATCATGCTACCTGAGCAGGGTGAGCAGATGCGCGTGCATCACCCACGGCCACATGCTCTTGCGCCTGCCCCACTGCAACAAACCCCGAGCCTCACCTACGACCATGAACTCTGGTGACTCATACCCTGTGTGGCCTGGAGTTTTAGGGGTATGTGACGCCGCGAAATCCTCGCCCGGCAGTGCCAACTTGGCAAGAAGCTGAGGCAGCCGGAAACACGTCGGATGTGGATGCGGATCAGCAGCTTGTTGGCGAATTGGCAGGAGGCGACAGTCTCCCCGATGTCCCTGTCCCCGATGTCCTTCTCCCTGAGGCGCTCCTGGATCGGTCTGTAGGTGAGGAACCAACCAGTTCTCGCAGTGCAGAGAAGGCGATGGTTGTTGGGTTCGGGTCAGTGTTCGGTTCTTGGCTTGTTCGATTCCCTTGTTGTAGTCTATCTCTCTCAGGCATCAATTATTACACACATCGCAAGGTTTGTGGATGGCTCAGGGTTTCTTCTATTTATGGGTTTTGTATTGGTTTCATTTCATTCATAGTATTATGGGACATCGCACATGCAGCGTTTTTGCAACTCTTGGCATGTGAGGAACCTCCTTGCGATGGTGTTGAGGCTCAATAAATCTCTCAAGTTAGCTGAAAGTATCATGAGCTTATACCCACACCAGGTTGCTCAGGCCCAGCACCAACTTTCGTCCATTTCTACAGTGTATACTCCACTCCTTGCCTGTCATCAACAATGCCGGAGAGGACCCCTTTTGATTGGCCTGAATATTCATGCCGAAAGAAGTTCACCTCAGACAGCAGGTGACTTCAACATATCAAATTACACCATGTTGATCACCTTCAAGTTGCACACCACGAGAATCTGACTTTTCGCAATGCACCCGGATGCGTTGAACCCGCTTGGCATCGTGAATTCAACGCTGACAAAGATTCGGTTGAAGACTTGGACCGTGTCCCTACCTCGAACAGGTTGAAATCATTTCAGAGTTGGAGTCTCAACCCCTGGCGCCTTCTCTGCCGATGACGGAAACACACCCCGGTGCCCGCAATACGCTGAGCTATCACATCCCTCAGCCATGGAAACGCAAAGCTCAGGGTTGCCTTGAGATGAATCTACAAAACAATCCCTACTACCCATTTGCAACCCATGAAGAGTAGAAATATATCCAGTGTGGGATCAAGAAGCAGGGCATGAAGACGTTCTATGACACGGTGCTGAAGGAAGAAAACACCTCTCTGCGTTGCGCAAGCTTCAGAAACGGGGATGGCATCCAGAAGCTCATCACTAGTATGTCAGATGAACAGGCTCTCAGGTAGTAGGAACTACACACTCCCAAGGATATGAGATGGAATGACAATCACCAATGCCATATGAACTACTGGAGTCAAACCATCGTCAAAAGCATGAGATGGTTGATGCGGCAGACTGCTTACACCCAGCATTGAATTTACGCCCCTTCCTGTTGCTTTAATGGCGATACGCCACCAAAACGCCTCTATACCATATTGCACACTGTGGGCTGGAGGTGGGAGACACAGGTAAGGAGAGATACTCGAGGATAATACCATGCCATTTGACGTCAAGTCAACGCTCAGTGGGGGATACACTGGTTCCCATGATCTTCATGTCCGACGGAAAACAGCTCCCGAATTTTGCTGCCGACAAGAAAGAGTCGTCTGAATTCATCATATTTGGCAATCTGTCTTCGAAGATCCACCAGATGCCGACAATGCACGGTGTCATACATATCGCTCTCCAGCCGATTACGATCAAGAACCGCAATATTCCACAGAGGTGGCTGGATGGGCGGTGGTGAACAAACCGAGAGGTGCTGAATGCAGTACTCCGGCAGGTACTCCAGCCTCTCACCTTGGAACAAAATCCCAGCGCCAAGAGCGGGTATTATGATGTTCTCTGTGCAGATGGCAACTTCAGGCATTGGAAACTGGTTTTAGCGGGATGGCTTGCTGATGGCCCAGAGTATAGTGACCTACAAAATCTCGAGTGGGATGTCTGTTTCTGTTGCGAGTGTCCAAAGAACGAAGTTGGAGATTATGTCCCTCCTCAAGAGCAGCACCCCCGGTGGGATCACAACTTATACAGAATGCTCAGCGATGCCAAAACCAGGGTAGCCGATGCCAAACTCTCGTTGTGCCAGGTTCACCGAGGATTCAACTGTTTCAACATATTCCCTGCATTGTGACCGACCTCTTGATGCCCGACCTCGTCCATACAAGTGTTAGCACTGGTTCCGGACCATCACTTCGGGTCTGGGTCTGGGTCCAACCCGAGCCGTTGCCAAATTGGCGGTCCGGGTTGTCAATAAACCTGAACTGTCAATTCGGGTACGGTTGGATGGTAAACTCCCAACCTGTCTGAATTGGGCGGGTTGTCAGCGGGTCACGCAGTGGGTCCATTCATAGATCCAATTAAGGCTCTTGCTTTTGGAGTATGTGAATAGTATCTTATCAAAATTGCGTGTTCAACAACCATGCATACGTTTTTGCATGCTGTGCAGCTTGCAATACCGTTTTCATTTGGAATCGGTATTTTACCTTTGATGCATTTCATTTTTGTCTAGCACGGCAGTCAATAATTCCGTTATGAGCGCAAAGATCAGCGCGATGCCTTGATCACCAAATATGCAACAACTAACGCTGTTGATGCTCCGTTGACGCTGGTTTTCAGGATGCGGCAGGGAGCATGTCGCTGTTGCTTTTCCCTGTAAAGGCTGCCAAGATTTCATAAATGAATGTCTGCAACAAATCGGAAAATGAATAACCCAAGATTCGAAGCTACAAATTGTTGATGCTCTGTTGATGCTCGTTCTCAGGATGCGGCAGGGATCATGTCGCTGCAGCTCTTCTCAGTGAAGGCTGTCAATATCTGAGGAATGGATGTCTACAACCAATCGGAAGATAAATTACCCAAGATCCAAAGCTAAACATTGTTGACGCTCGGTTGACGCTCATTCTAAGGATGTGGCAGGGGGAATGTCGCTGTAGTTTTTCCCTGTAAAGACTGTTAATATCTGAAAAATGGATATCTACAACCAATCGGAACATAAATTACCCAAGATGTGAAGCTAAATATTGTTGACGCATGGTTGACACTCATTCTCAGGATGTGGCAGGGAGCATGACACTGTAGTTTTTCCCTGTAAAGGCTGTCAATATCTGAGACATGGATGTCTACAACCAATCGGAACATAAATTACCCAAGATGCGAAGCTAAAAATTCTTGATGCTCCATTGATGCTCATTCTCTGGATGTGTCAGAGAGCATGTCACTTGAGTGTTGCCCAGTAAAGGCTGTCAATATCTGACATATGGATGTCTACAACCAATCGGAAAATAAACTACCCAAGATGCGAAGCTAACTATCATGGACACTCTGTTGGCACTCATTCTCAGGATGCGGCAGGGAGCATGTCGCTGGCTCTTTTGCCGTTAAAGGCTGCCAACATATCGGTTATCCATCACAGTGACCAAATTGTGGTTCAATTACTGTACTTACACGACCACAAATCGTTGACCCTCCGTTGACGCTCATTTTGATCCATTGCCCATTCAACATCGGCTGCCATCGATAATGGTTTTCATCATGATTTGAACATATTGGTAGTCTTTCTGTCTGATCGAGACTTGGCCTTGTGACAAAGCCGAGCGCAGTCACATTCTTGCACTGTTCGCACTCACATGACTAAAATTTATGTATGTTGCAAAAAGCTTCATTGCGGCTGCAATAAATCTGTTTATCAACCGATATTGACGAGCTACTGCTCACCATTCGCCCATAATATATCACTAACTAAAACTCTAGTTCAAGATACATAAAGAAGCTGGTGAAACATTGACGCATTCTGTTCTACATTTTTTTGGCTCCATTATTCCTCCTCATTTCGATTGCAATGACCGTCATTACCACCTCTTCAGCTTGTCTCTTTGACTTCCATGTAGGCCGAATCAATCCAGGTACATTTGGCTCAGCACCCACATCCCGCTTCTCTGGGCAGTCCGGATCCTCGATGGTATTGTCTCGCTCTATATCAGATGCAATTTGCACCCCACAATCGTCTTCGCTGTCATTTGGATTATCTAAGTCCCCATTCCAGTTCAGCCAATCTTCAGTGTCCGAAATGCTTTCAGGGGGGCTATCCTCATCGCTTTCGACTGGATGACGGTTGATTCTTCGGATTTGGCTGATATTCAATATTCCAGTTCATCCTCCAGGGAGGTCCTTTGCAGACAAAGGCGGTGGCAATGGAGATCTTTCTGACAATTTAATTGCAGCTGCACGATCATGTTGAAAGAGTGACCAGGATGCATTGACGATCTCTTCCATGTCCGAAATGTATCCCATGGCGGTCATCTGCTTGTTTTGAGCGCGAGATTTCCTCTGGGTAGCACATGGATAGTGGCTGCCCTGCCACATCTCCAAAAGGTCGTGAATCTTGGCCATTCTGTGCAATTGCTATTCCTCCGCCTCTTTCTTCATGTCCGTGTCATTTTCAGCATTCATTGTATCCAATTCTGGGCCAGCACCTGCCAAAATCCCAATACTGGCTCGAGCAAACTGCCTTACAACGACTTTTTGCGAAGAGTCTCGCCTGTTGTTCTTCACTGTCTCTAGCCGATAAAATCTCGGCCTAGGGAAAATCTGGCCTCCACTCCGAAACCATGTGGTATGATAGAGAATATGTCGCCCGCCACATTAGAGAGATCGGCGTACTTGGAGTGCGTTTCCTCTTCCTGACGCCACCAGTCGGTTATGTCCGGTAACCAAAATGTACTGGAAATCTCCATTGGGTCAGAGTGGTCATCATTGAGATATGGATAAATTTGCTCCCAGTTCTTTGGTGCTTCAGGCGGCAAATTCAAATAGAACCTGGCGGCGGTCAATAAGTGTGCTGCATGATTGCTCTGTCCTGGTGTAGTCTCAGCCACATTGTTAGGTATTATGTATTCTTCATCATCGCTGGACTGATCATATGGATTGAAGAATGACTGACAGGATCCTAAAACCGTTTCGGAGGGGATAGGATTGCTCCTCGGTAGGTTTTCATGTTTTTTGACCGTCACACATCGATGTTTGGCACAGTATTCATTCTCCACGTACTTCAGAAAGGCCTGTTGGTATTGAGTAGTATAGGATGTCTGGTCCTCAGAATTAATATCTATTTCATTGTCCCACTTTCTAAACGATCGCTACTTCCGGAAATGATTGAGGATATGAGCAGAACTGACAAGCACACCTCTCGATGGAGTCACTTCAGCGTGATATTTAGACAGCTTCTGGAGAGCTAACTTCACAGCGAGGAACAAGTCTTCCTCATTTGGAGTCTTTGTCTTAGCGAAAGCTCGCATCATGCCATCCATGTGATCAAACATATCATTGTACACTGTGATAACACGATGCAATGTGACTGTATGCCTCTTCGACATCCACACGGTCCAATATCGGAATGGCCTCAACACTTGCATGACATACTTCACAATGGTCCATTCATCTTGAGTTGTGAAGAGTGGCCGGTAATCGCTGATTTTGGGTTTTTAAGCCGCTCCTGTGTGAATTCATGTAATCGGAAGGTGCGCTCGAGCGACTGCAGGGTCGAGTTCCAAAGGGTCTTCACATCCGTAATCGGAAGTACTGCAATGCGGACTTTGGCTTTCTGACAGTTAATGAACTCATTTCGACAACCAGGTGTTAGCGTAGTCAATACAGCAAGCATTCTCTGCTATATGAAGGTCAGTTTCAGCACTTTCAAAATTTCTTGAAATATGTTCTTTCTCAATTATCTTTGCTAAACCTGGTTTCATGGCCGACACCTTATTGATTCTAGCGTTGCCCTCTTTTCGAAGCCGTTCAGTCTTCCCCCTGTCTACGCTTTCATTCTCTCCAAATTGCTGATCGCGCTCACGGGCTTCCCAACACTTCGTGAGTTCTTTGACAGTTAGACTACTCATGAATGCACCTAAAGTCAGCTGTATGACGTGCGCCATGCAAGGGATGTGATTCCTCAATACAGGCCACTCGATTCCATAGACCTCAAGTGTTGATTGAGGCTTGCGTGTCATCGAGTATTTTGAGGAGGCATTATCAGTCGTAATTCTAAGCAAATGGCCGTCGGTAAGCTCAAAATGATCAAGAATGTCCTTCAAATGTATGGCTAGCCTTGCTCCTGTATGTTGGCCCTTGACCTATCATCCTCAATTAGCTTTCGAAATGTGGAAAGAACAGGCGATCAACCTCATCAAACGCAAGTTGAAATTCACGCAATGCCCAATTTCGATCTATATAGTAAGCAATGACTGACATTATGCCGAGTTTGTTCGTTGATGTCCATCCCTCCAGAGCTAAACTAACTTCATTTCGTGATGGCAGTTGCTTCGTAATTGCATCCATGGTCAGTGCATATTCTCTGCGGCAAATGTTGCTGAGGGTGGTAACAGATGGCAGCACTAAGTCATCCCGTAACGCCTTATATGACCGTCGTAGCTCTAGATTTGATATAGCATTCCATGGAATATAAGCCGAAAAATATCCTAACATGAGGTAGCGATTCAGTGTATCTTGGTGAAATTCGAAAGTTTCAAAGTCCTCCGCTGCCAGTTTGGAACGTTTTGTCTCTCATTTCTGTCAACATGGATCAACATGGATGTGAAATCTGATCTTCCTCTGCAAACTTACTATCATGATTCCTTGACTTTCTTGCCTCTTCATGATGGCCAAAGCTGTTTCATCACCCGTCGAACTAGTCAATTCAGTGACCACTGACTGTGTTAATTTGTTTAACTCTGCGATGTGAGCTTTTGCCAGCAAGTGTTTCCCCATTGAGCTAGTCTCATGTTCTGATGGATGGCAAAGAACTTGATGACAAATGATACATATGATGCCAGGGCTGCCGATCTCCCCAATGCCGCAGTGTTAATAGAATCGCTACGAAGGCGCATGTCTTCAATTATTCCAAGCAACAGGCTCCTTCCAGTCTATATTCATTGAAGCCCACCAATCATCGAAGATGATTTGTAGAGTAAGGTCGCCCAAACCACAAATGATGACACTTTCATTTCTGGAAGAGATCATAACCTCGAGCGATGAGGTGCTCATATATTGTGAATCAGACATGGTTGTAGGAATTAGAGAGCTGGGTAATCCGACTGGAAAGACTGCTGAAAGTAACGATACAGCAAAGCAGACTGCGGGTTCTTACATATTGACTCTACTGCTACAAGTGAGAAAACCAGATCTGTAAGACATTGCATGCATATTTGTGAAGTTGTATACAAGGTTAGATTGCAAAGACTGACAGTGTAAAACTCGATTTAGGATCAGCACAATGCAGTTCATTTCTGTGTACCATTCTGAGCCTCCACAAAACCTGTTGACACTCTGCGGGCTTTCAATTGTAGGAGGCGGACGCGATATCGTCACTAGCATTTTTGCCAATCAAGGCTGCTGATGGTTTCATTGTGGGTTACCTACCTTCCATTGCCATTAGATTATGCAAGATGCAAGATCAAAAATCGTTGACGCTCCATTGACACTCATTTTGGGACATGGTAAGGATCGTGTTGTAAGCATTTTTGCCTAGAAAGGCGGCCGATAGTTCGATTATGGATCAAAGTAATCATATAGCTCCTTGATATTCCAAGATGCAAAGCCTGAAATCATTGACGCACCAGTGACGCACATTGTTAGGGCATAGTGACGAGGTTGGCGATAGCATTTTTGCCTAGAAAGGCATCTGATAGCTCAATTATGGAACAAAGTAGTCTCATAGCCCCTGGTTATTCCAAGATACAAGGCCTAAAATTATTAACGCTCTGTTGATGCTCATTGTTTGGGCATAGTGACGAAGTCGTCAACAGCACTTTTGCTTAGAAGGCATCTGATAGTTCGATTATGGCCGAATGTCTCCCCACAGCCCTTGCATTTTCTAAGATGCAAGGCCAGAAGTTGTTGACACTCCGTTGACACTCATTTCCAGAACATAGTTGCGATGTTGTCGCAAACTGTTGTGAATAGAAAGGTGTGCTATTGTTCGATTTTGGATGAACATTGCAGCGAAACCATAGGGATTTTCCATGATGCAATGCCAAAGATTGTTGACGCTCCATTGACGCTCACCTTTGAGCTCACCTTAGAGACATAGTAACAGTCATTGTGTGCTCAACAATTGAACACAAAATCCATACAGTCTTTTTTGGCAGCCAGTATACTGTTTCTAAGTATTATCATTTGAATTCACAATCTTCGAGACATCTCAGTTTCTGAGCCACCACTAGACACATCATTTGCATGATGAATGACATAGATCCATCCCATTTCGGCGCTTTCTGCCAGCAATCTACTGCATGAAAATCCATACACTAGTTATAGATATTTATAGCACGAAGTCCTCACCATTCCTTATCCAGCTCATTCTCCTCGATTTCCACGATGTACCATAAGCAATTTTCGATTTTGTAACCATGTACAGGAGGTCTGAGCGGAGAGTTATGTAGTTGGCTGCATGGAATGATACAGACTGATGGCTGTCATTCATCCGGGTTTCGAATGTGCTTTGAGCACTCCTTCTATGAGTCGTATGACATCACTCACTTAAACTTGGTTAGTATATTTCTCCTCAAATTTAAGTTTTGTTTTATCATTTAACCATGACAGGCAACACCATATACAGTTCATTGTTCATCAATCTAATTGATTTGGTGTCTAGAACATTGGCATGGCCCGTATGACCCTTGCACACACTGACGAATAATCATGTCTCACAATTTGGTCACTGAAATCCAGACAAAGCTGACATGTAACAAAGGAGGTACAAATTGCTTTTACTGGAGATATGTCGTCAAAAATACCTATTTGGCAATCCATTCCTCCAGTGACGCAGGGGCTGTCAGTATGTCTCCATCCGAATCCGATTTCTATATGGTAATTAGCTAGCAACACTATACGCTGGAGTCAATGCTCACAGGTTGAACTGGGGTCGCAATGTCCCTCTGTGACGAATCAGGCACCGCATCGGGCATGAGAGATACTAATTGATTGTCTGCCTGAGGTTTCTCTGAACGCAGCCTCATTTGACAACTTCCCTGTCAAGACGTCACTTGCGGCATTTGGGATTGTCCGGGGACGATATCAAGGACCTGCATAAGCTCTCCAAATGTTGTCAGTGATGGTTTGGCTGCTGTCGTGTCTGTTTGGGGCTTCACAACTGCTGGAACCTTCAGTTCAGTCGTCCCGTACTTCATATCTCTCTCACAGAAGTAGTTGGCTGCGTCCCCCAATCCTGGTTGCACCAGTTTGTCAAGCGTCATCTGTCTCTGCCGAATGCTCTCCATGCGGGGCTGTACCATTCTGGAGATTGTGCCCATCACCCAGCCAGGTTCATCATCTTCGTTCAGCATTGCAAGCTCTGTATCTTCTTCATCATCATCGTCGTCTTCCCCAACCTCTACATCTTTGGAACTTGCAAGATCGCTCAGACTGTCTCCGATAGCATTCAACATCTCCTTAAATGTTGTTTCAGGCTTTGTGGTTGTCGATCGTGCCTTTTCAACATTCCTCTTATGTTCCTGCTCCTGCATAATCGCTGTCTCTGCGTCTTGAACTCACTTTCTTGCCACTGCAGTCTCTCTGTCCACATAATCCTCAATCCATTTCTCTTTTTCTTCATTGCTTAAAAAGTGCGTTTCCTGTCGTTTCTCCGCCGAAGGCTTCTTTTTGGATCGTATGCTGCGAAATGAACCCAGTGCTCGGACACTTTCTGCCTCCAAGCCCCTGTTGCGTTTGTTCGCTTGACGATGTTGGTGTGTGGATTGCTTCGTCGATTTGCCGTATTTGCCCGCCAGAAGTGGCCAAAGGTCCTTTTTCGGAACATTGACCATTGTATGTTGTGTTGACCTTGTTGTTGGGCGAGATGTTGGATGTTGCAAGATATGGACCACATGGAGGCAAGCTGCGTCTTTAATGTCAAGGTTGGTAGGTTTCATCAATTGGAACAAAGCAAAATCAGCATTTTAACCGTCACTTCATTGGGAATAGTCATGCTAACCGTGAAATAAGATTGGATGGTTAGCGTGTGATTCATGTAAGATCCAGGCGATGTCTTGAGACAAACATCAACAGATGTTCTTTCCATCGAAGAATGTCCTTTTTATATGTATCAAAAATGAGATATTATCTGTCGTTCATCACAATATATCTCGGCAAACAAACACACATCATCGGACTGACTCACTGCAAATCGCGCCACCGTTGGAATCACCTGCAGCTATATGCGGTGCAACTTCACACAGCTGAATTCAGCTTGAATTGAAGATGCAAGTTGGCTGTCACTCATTCCATTTTGACTTGTAGCTAACAATATAATCTTCACGACTTCCCACTTCTTTTCAAGATCATCTTCCTCACCATTCCACAACAGCAGGTCATGGCTCCAGAAATACATCAACCAGGTGCGATTGAAGCCGAATCGAGCCGAATGACAGGCACTTCAAACACTGCGCCACCAGGTGAGACACAGCAGCAACGCAGACACCAGAGAGTTCACCGCAACGCTGCAATTGTAGCAACTGAAAATATGACCCCGGACCCACACTTTTAAATAGTAGGTAAAACCGTAAGCAGCAAGAATAAGAAGCACCATGCGATCGGATGTGAGTCAATCCATCTTGATGGAGATGACGGTCAACTAACAGTATAACGCACAGCTGGGGTACAAAGAGAGCTACGTGACCAATTCATCACTGCCCGTAACGGGAAACCTCCAAGGTCGACCAAGGCATTTGTCCGCACAGTCCGCGAAGATGAACGGCACGATGTTGTCAGTTCTGGGATTTTTGCACACGAAGTTGGTGATAAACATCCCCAGGAATGGATGAAACTGGCATGAACGACCTCAGAGGAGGCTACGGAGTCGTATATTGTTGAGGTAACAGCCCATTCTCACTCTAGCAGTAGCAACTAATTTCCTCTAGGTTTTCAACATGTCAGCTACTATGGCAAGACAAGTAGGTCGGGTACAGCTTGAACAGTCCGACATCTGTCTTGCCGTGAATATGGCCAAAATGGCTAAAGAAGGGTTTTCGCGCGCCGCAATTGAGGAAACCCAACAACTAATCCAGAAACCACGCGCTGAAGCTCGAGAGGAGAAGAGGCTGGGCGTTGTGTTTCCTGGTCATAACGAGGTGAAGGCTGCGGTAGAAAGACACCCGGCGATGTTTCGGGAAAATCAAACGGACGGCTGTCTTCCTTGCCAAACTGGCACAGCAAAGAATCCCCAGACTCACTGGAGGCGCGAAGGCACAGGTGCACCTCCACCACGACCAGCGCCACCGAGGCCTCGAACGCCACCTGCGCCACCTGATGAAAGTGAGAGAACGCAAGGCTGAGAAACAGAACGTCTGCCACCCGGATATGTGTATATACATACTCTGCTTCCCAGCATTTGATTATTCAATCTTGATCCATATGCCAAGGATTGGATGCGTGATAAAGATTTTATTCCAGATTTGGTGACTGATGATGGTCCATCCACAGGTTAGTACACTATCAGCTGCGTGGTAATGCAGCTGACAGCCATTTTGTAGACGACAGCAGCCTTTTGAGTGAACATGACAGCGAAGACGAGAGTTGATTGAAAGGAATGGGTTTTTTGTGTATTATTATGATCTACAATTAGCGGACACTTTAAAGTATATTTTAAAGTGTATATTTATATGCATCATTAAAGAACAGTGTAGTTAGAAAGGAGAATGTACGTGAACAGCACAGAACAGCTGCCACAAGACCATTATTGATATAGTATGTCAAAGTGAATGGTTCCATATTGTGGTTACACCCGTGGCAAAATGAGCGTCAACGGAGCGTCAACGATTTCAGGTCCTGTAAGTCGGGTAATAAAAACGTGATTTGGTAGTGAATACACATAATGGAAGTGTTGCCACCCTTTATAGACACAAGAGAAAGCAACACGCTCCCTGCCCTATCTTGAAAATGAGCGTCAACAGAGCGTCAATGATTTTTGGTCTTGTAAGTCTGGTAATTATGAAGTAATTTTGTAGTGGTTATACATAACAACAGTCCTGACAACCTTTGTATGCAAAAAAAGAAGAGAAACGCTCCCTGCCCCAGCTCGAAAATGAGCGTCAACGGAGAGTCCACGATTGTTGTTCATGTAAGTCCGGTAATTAAACCGCGATTTGGCAGGGAGTTAACATAATGGAAGTGTTGCCACCCATTAAAAGCAAAAAAAAAAAAGCAACACGCTCCCTGCCCCATCTTGAAAATGACCATCAACAGAGCGTCAACAATTTTAGGTCTTGTTAGTCTGGTAATTAGGAATTAGTTTTGTAGTGGTTATACGTAACAACAGTATTGACAACCTTTATACGCAAAAAAGAAAGCGAGACGCTCCCTGTCCCATCTTGAAAATGAGTGTCAACAGAGTGTCAACAACTTTTGGTCCTATATGTCGGGTAATAAAAATGCAATTTGGTAGTGATTACACATACTGGAAGTGTTGCCATCCTTTATAGGCAATAAAGAAAGCGACACACTCCCTGCCCCATCATGAAACTGTGCGTCAACGGAGTGTCGATGATCTTGGGTCTTCGATCATGGTTCATCGAAGCGCAATGTGGATGTTAAAGTCCGTATACTCAGTTTTGGTCGTTGTTGTAGTCTAAACTGCTCATGAACACTTAGTTGCACCATTGTAAATGAAATCAGTTGTTACTGTCCAGGAGGCTATTGCGGGAATATCATGTGCTTATTTGCTCATACAGGCTGCTAATCACTTGTTTATGGATATGTGCGATCACGCGCCACTTAGATTACCCAAGATGCAAGATCATCAATTGTTGACACTCCATTGACGCTCATTTTCAGGATGGGGCAGGGAGCCTCTCTCTACTTGTGTGCTATATAAAGGTTGTCAATACATCAAAAAATGACAATGCAGTACCATAGTCAATATTTTCCAATTAACGAAAGGATATCTGAATGCGACCATCAATAGAAGAACCCGAAACTCAGATCCGGAGATTGGACCCGATGCGTCAAGCAAAACCCGGCGATAGCCCCGGGTTGATGGGTACGGGGCCAGGTTGGACTGCCACATAGCGGCAGGTCGGGTTCTTGGAAGGTTCTGGAACTGAATTGAACCATTTTTCCAGTCCGAACCCGGACCGCTGGCAGGTTACCCGGACCCGTTGGTAACACTACCTCCATACACTCCAGATCGGCATGCTTGACCACCTCCAGAAGAAGCTTTTCCACCTCATGAAGATGCACGAATAGCTTGACAAGTACCATGCAATCTGGTTATCTGTGTCTACTCACCATGACCTCACACCAAAAAATAAATCATATGGGGAAGTGTCCCAATGGAATGGGAAGGAGATGAAAGAAACGAGCCAGTACCTGCATAGAGTTGTAACCCAGTCTCCATGAGGCGGAAGCCCTGCTCAGCGTTGCATAGTCAATCTCACAATTGAGTGCACATGGGCATTGTGAGAATTCTATATGTATCCTCGATATAAATCCCACCATGATGCAACATTGAGCTACATGGAGGACGCCATGTGTCGTTTTCAGACCTTCAAAGCTGTGTGTTTACTCGGCTGAGCCGGCAAAATTGCAAAGGCAAAAGCCAATTCCGTGAGAATGCAACTCGTCAAGAAGTGAATGGTAGATGAGGAAACCTATGCTGAAACATGGACGCTGTCCAAGAAGTGGCACGAAATAAACACCTGGTGCAATTTTCTCAGCCACGGGATGGATGTTTCCATGGAGTATGATGTCGACTTCCACTGTCTGAAGATCCACTTGATGTCTCATTGGGTCGAACAGATTCGTCGATACAGAGCCTTGCAACAGTATTCTCCCCAGCGTCATCAACAAGCACATAAAACGAACCTCAAGGATGGTTGGAACGCCTTCAATCACGATCTCAACTATCTGCCACAAGTCATCAACTTTCAGCGTCGCATTCTTTGCATCTAAATCAGAGAGCTCAAGCTGCAAGCCCTCACTCAGCGTCGGGAGAACAACTCTGCCGCCTGAACAGTTCTCCCTTCCGGTGCTGATCTGGCTGCCCCCCTGAGCTCCCAGTCATATGCGAAGCCTGAAATCATGAGACCCCAAAACCAATGTGATGGAATGCATCCTGACACCATGATTAAAGACTTCAGAGCATTACTCGACAATATGCAAGATGCAACACACCGCACGGCAATATACAGCGGCATGCTGGAGTGTATCAAGCATAAGAGTCATAACATGACGTATATATTGGATGAACAACTGCCTGCAATGGAGCTCTGTATTTACCATGGTATTAAGGTTCAAGTTGAGGGTTTGGAAGGTGAATGCATATCTCAGATGTGTCGATGCTCACAAAGCCAGAGCTGGTGTGGAGGTGTTCGACGGAATGACTGGGTGTGGGTAAAGCCAAGTCTGGGGTGGTGTTATAGTACGCTGAATGGGCGTCTCCTGTGGCAACTGCACCGACTATTCAAAATCTGGCTCCTAAACGAGGATGGAGCTTTCGTTGAGTACTGTGTAGCCTTGGCGGTCACCACAATACCTGAAAACTCGCGTAACTTAGATCCCGTCATGATATTTGTACCAGTGAGAAATGCACTGGCAGCCAGTGCTTTGCATGTTTTCAGTGTGGGAAACATCGTCGGCTGCGTGCACGTCATTCCAGAGATTGCTACTAGTAGTATGACAGGAGACGGAAGCAACAAGTGATGGATTGTCAATAGCCAAATAAATCTGGCGACTTGGAATGATGTGTATTATGAGTAAAGAGGGAAATGCATTGTGCGTGCAGGTGGAAGGAACGCAAGGACAGATTTTTGCAGCGTCACCCATGGCGTTGCAATCCCGATGCAAGCGCGTACCCAATGAAACAATTCCGATGTATTGTCACAGTTGGCCTCAAAGCCAGAGTTTTCATTTACAATGCAAGACCGACAGAGTGAGAAGATATGGTGAAACTGCGATCGGAGGGCAATATGCAACGCGACGCGTGGTATTGATGCCGGGCACGGAGTACTCCACCCGCAGGGTGTCATTGACAGCTCCAACGAGCGCGTCCACTCTGACGCAGCCATTCTGCCTGGACGGAAATGTATTTTGCTGATGGGTTCCAGATGCTCTTGGAAACTACGATTGAGCAATGTTGCAGATGCACTTGGAGGCCATGATGTTGCAACCTTGGAGTCCATGATTGAGAAAGTTTGTAAATGCACTTGAGAACCGTAATCTAGCAAGTTTAGAGGCTGTAATCGAGTCAGTTTAGATATGTACTATGTGGTTTCGAGTGACCAAGTTTGTTGCCATACTTTGAGGCCATGATCATGTGAACTTGCATGCTATGATGAAGCGTGTTTGGCGATACACTTGGAGGCTATCATCGAGCAAGTTTGGAGATGCACTTCGAGCCCACTATCTGTGAACTATGGACGGCTTGATTGATCCAATTTGGAGATGCACATGCATGCCATGATTTGGCAAACCTGGAGGTAGTGATCGAATGAGTTGGCAGATGAACTTGGAGGCCTCAATCTAGTGACATTGGGGTAGTACTTGGAGATGGTTGACCCAGACAGAGTTGATTAGGAGATGGTCGATCTGGAGGTGGTCACATGGGAGGCATAATGGGAGCTGGGATTCTATTCATTGGTTAACTCCTTATAGTGGGAATGTAGAGAGTTCAGTACAAGAATATCTGCCAAGAGATAAGAGTTGAGAGATCAGAGACTGGCTAGAAGTAGTGTGGTGAAATGGCAGAGCTGAAAGGCAAAGTGCTTAACATCAATACCCTGCTGCACCACTCATGACATCCCAAGGGAATAAAGAAGAAAAAGTCGTTCTGGCTCAAAGAGTGTTGGAAGTGGGTGAGTAGAAATGACATCATACCTGGCTGTGAGGAACAATTTATGTCGAATGGATCAATGAAATCCCGGAGGAACTGAGTCCAACAAAGTGCGGGGAAAGGTACAATGTGTAATTCGTTATATAATCAGATGTTGTCTATCTACCCAGGGGCCTTTTAAAGCAATATTTCCAGTCACTCAGTCTGTCTCAGGTTTCCCTGCATCTTGGTATACCCCCTGCCAGCGTCCCCCTGGCAAACTGAGCAGCAGCAGTGGTGAGAAATGGATATTCCTGCCACAACCTCTCCCAGGCCATCTATGCAAAGCACACCTCTCATTTTTCATCCAATAGAACCTTATACCCAAATCCGAAAAAATATAAGAATATCATAAACCCCAAGGAACGACATTGACCCAAAGGACAACCATGAACCTTACGGAAAACTGTACAGCTTAGGGAAAGAAAACATGAGCACTCTCACTCACTGTGCATCTGCTTCCTCCTAATCCCTTCTGCATTGGCCTTCATTTCGGGTTGACCACTTGCAAATTTCTAGATGTTATCAAGCTGAGTAACAAATTGAACTACCACCTCACACATCACATACACGGCCTCTGAGACATATTCCCAGGCAACTAACAACTACTCGGGGTCTCTGTTCACTGCATGTTCGATGACAGATATGTCTTTGATCCCCATCGTTCACCGGTGATGTGACAACATCTTCGTCTCATGATGCAAAATCTGCCTGCAGTTTGGGTTGACATTGAGCCGATCTAGAATGCAAATCGTGCATTCTTCATCCTCGGTGTTGTCATCGGAACTGCTACAATTGTAGCTCAAAACAGCAGGCCAGTCATCCATTGGGGTACCCTACTTCTTGGAATGTGGAGGAGTCTCTCGGCTCAGATAGACCCTATATTGGGTGATAGTTGACTGGTTCTTTACATCTTCTTTCTAGGTGGGAGCTGGCAGGATTGTACACACTTCTTTCCTGACAGGAGTTGGTGAAATGGTACTGGCCTTCTTCTTAATGGGAGTTGGCTGAATCACACCACCCTCAATCTGGGTGGGACATGGCAAGATCATAGCGGTCTCATTCTCAGTGGGTGTGCTCGTCCCATTCCCGGACTCATCCTCTGCCCAGTGGATTCAAAGCCCTCCAAAGTTACACCCATCCTTTCCTATTTCCATTCCTGCTTTCTTGGTTAGTGGGGTTGGTGGTTGAAGCATTGTGCTCAAATCCAGAGATAGAGGTGGTACACATATCCCATAGTCGGGAGGTGGTACTGATAGTATGATGGTACGAATTTGATTGGTGTAATTGCAGTCATCCATGCCACGGTAGTAACCATGTGCCATTTCTAACTCCTTGTACCACTTCATACCCAGAGCTTCATAGTTGATTCCTTCTCGCGGCTGAGGGCAGCCATTATCCAACTACTTTTTGGCTACCAGGAAGTCTATGGAAGTATGCCACTTGTTAGCTTTCATCTTCCAGTGTTGCTAGTTGAGGTGGGTGACAAATACATGATGGAGGCATCGCTTCGCCAACTTAGGATCTGTAGATGTTTGGCTATTAATCATAGTTAATCGAGGCAACATATCACTTCCACTGTCATTGCTTACGATATCCTGGACTTTCAGATAGTGTTGGCGGAGGTCTCCAAGCTGCTGTGTTGCATGTGTCTTCCCCTGTCGGGCAGAGTCGTGCCGTGAATTCGTATCTCTTACCCTGCTGGCACAATTGACAGCCTTAAGGAAGTCCTGGTGGCATTTGGATTTCGACATCTTCCAGTCTAGGTTTCTCTCTGTCAACTTCAACAGCCAAGCAACCTGGGTATTGGCAGCATCAGTAATGTTGCCAAAGAGATCATTGATCACAAGGATGGAATTTGCTTTGCTGTGGTTGCAGTGCTTCCGAGTGGCAATCTCCATGACTATCTGCAGCAATCCACCAGGAGTATTTGAAAAGAAATGCACTCTGAGTTGATATAGTGTGCCTGATGAAAGCGATACCGAAGAGAGATCGCTAGCAATAGTAGAGCTATCAGAGCTGGATGCACTTATAGTCATGGCAGTGGTGCTGGCTGCAGTTGTGCTGGCTGTGGTGGTGGTGGTGGTGGTGGTGGTGGTGGTGGTGGTGGTGGTGGTGATGGCTTTGCGAATGATGGCTACACGTTCTGCTGTCATGTTGTTGACTGATGAATACATTATGGTAGTTGTTGGTTCTTGGTCATTGTCAAGATGGCTAAATCGGTCTCAGACCTCAGTATGCATTAGAAGATGAATGGTACAGAACTGTGGCTGCCTTTCCGTAGACATGTAGCAGGGGAACCAGGCTCTATATCTGGAGGGGGATATTTTGATAATACCTTCTTTTTCAGGTCTCTATGTGATTTCCTATCTCCCTAGTATTCACTGGAAGTATCTCTCCACAATGTCATCCCTTCATCCCCTCCTCCTTCCTATCTGGAACTCGCTGGTTGGGCATATTTTGCTTATTGTTCCTGCTCTAGGTGGTGAGGGTTCTGCCCACTCCTGCAATAGTTGTCAGCTCACTTATCTTGTGGTTACAAGAGGGTTAGGGGAGAATGGTAGTAATTTTAGCTGAAATGTGACTGCAACTCAGCCAATAGGAATATTTCTCCCCACTCAATCTAGCAAATCCACTCAATTATGTGGATTTGATATTCTCCCACTCATTTAGTTATGTTCCATTGAATGGATCTCCTTGCAACCACCCTTCTTCCCTCCTCCCTGCCAACGGTCATATCATGTTTTGGATCAGTGGTCTGCCAGTACAGCGTGTGCAGCATTCCATTTATCCACTAGCTCCCTATACCCCATCAGATTCTCTGTCCATACCCACGATTGTTGCTCCCAGTCTTTTGCCTAATCAACTACAATTATCTCCCTCTCACATATTTTCAGCCTGCCACTGACCCTGCTTCAAATTTCTCAAATTCTTCCAATTACTCCTCTTGTAAGATGTTAGGCAGACTACTGTGTGAATCACGTTGAATACTGCCATTGTAAGTAAAGAACTTCTTGAGTGGACTACTATCTACTCAATCCATGATCTAAGCTCCATCTAGCTCTGCCAATGAATTAGACCCCAAGCTTTGCACAATTCCTGTAATGCAGTAGGGTGCTTGCCACCTAGCATTCAGATTGCCACTGCGAGACTGCTCCCATCTGGTGTTACGCATGAGAACAACATTGCCAATTTGGATGTCTTCCACTCAGTGGTCGGCCGCTTGGTTGAGGTAATATGTGTTGGTATCTCTTCACTCCTTTAGGTTTTGAATGGCAGCATCGATCACATCTTGCCATTGTTCCAGCTGCATTGCAGCGGCTGCAAGCAGTCACGGTGCATTGACTAGTCCTCAAGTCCAATTGGAAGTATTCCATGTCAAGATCTCCGGCTCAATTACAAGTTCCACATCTTGGCGGAACAAAAGGCGAAGCCACCAATATCCGATCCTACATCTGACTGTGATCCTGTTGGCCCAAATCACTGCTAGTTGGTGGTCAATACAAATCACTTTCTGTCCATCAGAGCAGACCACAAGGTTGGAGCGTGAACATGGAATCGGACTGTGTCCACTCTAGATCTTTTCTTAAGCGGCAGCACCCTACAGGGCTATGGTGATCTTCTAGATATTACATCATTTAATGGAGAGGTCGGGAGATTGCATCTTCGCTGCTACTGCATCACCTACTACACTTTCCAGCATTTCGAACTTACAACTTACATACTCATCACTGCAGTCTGCTACATTGTCAGATGTACTGTTTTATTTGTCATGCCGCTGCCAAGCTGCAGAGATATTCCCCCGCTACCACAAGTACTGGATACCCATCTTCCATTTTTGACATGTACAAAATGTCCATATGCACTAGATGGCATAGGTGACACACAGTTAGGCTTTCAGTGGTTAATAACAAAGCAGCGGTACTCTCTGCTTGATGATCTCTCACAGCTTTATGCAGTCTTTGATGTTGACATACATTTGAGCCAACCAATACCATTCAACTTGATTTTGTAATGATCCTTCCCTTCCACGGTGCCCACTCAGTTAATACACATCTTCCATCACTGTCTATCTCTTTTCTGTGCATATCAACACCTGAGCTGGCAGTTTATTTGCTTTCTGCCACCCATAGTTTGCTCGATCTGAAACAAGGTCTTTCTTGGCTGGCACCTGAAATTACCGTATTCGCATTGGAGTTTTACATTTCAGCTGCTTCGGAATCCCGAGATGTTCACCTTTTTCCATCCCTCTTCCTGTCTATTTCTCTTCCAGTCTAAACCGAAGCAATGGGTTGAATTCTCTTTCCCTCCTCTGTCTTTCTGGCCCTTGCTTCATCTGTACTTCTAGTAATCTTGCTTCAATTGTACCCTCGAGATCATCCTCCTCTGCTGGCTCGTACTCACTTTCCCCTCTCAGCCACCCTCACACACCATCAGGATCTCCTCTGCTTCTCCCTGCATATTACTTCACATGAAAATCGAACAGTCATATCGATATGATCTTGCTGGAGACTAGTCCACCTATTGGGTCTTTCTGGGTTAAGTTTAGTCGATGGACCGATGTGTGAGCTTCTTGCCACACATGAAATCTGACCCCATATACGTAGTTGTGAAACTTCTTGAGTACATTCATCAGTCTGCATCTCTCACACTTCCCAGCATCATATCCCTTCTCAGGTTGATTCAGAAGCCCAGGTTCATTGGGACAGAGGTGCTGGTTTATAATGGCATCTTGTTGCTTTCAGATCTCCCCTCACCCTTCCAAGCTAACATCAACTCTGATGACTATTTACACAGTGCCCTCACCAATATCTAACATCTCCAATGCAGGAGCATTGAAGAAAGATTGCTTGAAGATTGCCATTGCTTTCATTACTTCATTCTCCTATTGAAACATGACATCCTTCTGCAAAATCTGGAACAGGCAGCCTGTGGTTATTGCTTTCTTGGGGATCCATATTTGATAGTTCATTCAAAGTCCCAAGAATGCCCTGCACTTGGTACTGTTCTCGCACCACAGCCAATTCCACACCTTGTCAACTTGTGATGCTTGCAGCAACTGTCACGTCTCTCCACAGTAGAACACGACATGTTTCACTGTATTCCATTGCCAGTCTGATATCTCTTCAGAAGTGGTGGCTCCAGCGCAATTCATCTTGGCAAGTATCTTATCGATGATGTGGCTGCATTCCATCAGAATGCTTTGAACTCTAGGCGGCCCTTCTACCTCTTCCTCCCCATATTGACTCTTTGGAACATTCACTCTTGCACTGTCAAGAAATCATTCTGCAATATATCACATGTAGGTTTGTAGTATTTTCCAAATGACTCTGAGGAATGCTGATACCAAATTGGAAGCTCCATGTACCAGTCTGGTCAGCCGATACATGGCTGGTGTAGTCCTGAATACCATACAGTCTCGGCTATCCTTATGGAACACTTGTTGGTCATACCTAGGGTGAACGTGAGTCATTGAATGTATTGGCAGCCAGGTGCAGTCTTCAGAAAACTCTTCAACATTGGGTCTAATCCAGGTGTCTTCCACCATCTGCTGATCCTCCATTACAGTGGAGTTGAAGAAGTGATAATTCCAATTCCTTTATGGAACGAAGAAGTGAGCACTCCTACAGGGGCCCAAGATGTGCATGAATAGGCTGCGCTGGACCCTCTCCTCTGTCATCTCCATTTGCTCTGGAATGTCTTTGTTGGGGTTGCAGAATAGACGATGCCTCCAGACATTGTGACCAGACTGCAGCCAGCTGTGATGTGGTGGCACAAATTTGTCACTGATCGTTCCCATTTCCTCCCATTCCTATTAGACGGTGTATTCTGCATTTGATAACATACCTACAAGGACATCCCTGTCCTTTAGCATTACTATGCTCCCTCATAACAGCTCCCATACTTTCTCTTGTGATAACCTCCCACACATCACTCTTCGATGGAACTTAAGGTATAGTCACCCATACCAACAGTCTGGTATTGATACAGCCCAGACTATGCTCTTTTGTGCCAGTCTTGTCTGGCATCAGCTGTACTTCCATCTGGCAATGGAACAGGCTTCACCATCTGCTCAACATATTTGTAGTGGGCATGCACCCTAGCTCCGTTGGTGCATTTATCCAAGTAACTCTTTGCCAAGTCAAAGTATGAGCAAATTTGGATTATTTGACTATGTTCCGGAGAAATGCAATTTTTAGACAACAGCCAAAAAGAAATTGATTCCACCCTGGTTACTCTCCTGTCCATCTCCAGAGCCTTCATTGCCATCGACCACTCGTCTGCTACCAGCCTTTTTACCGAGTCTCTGAATACCAGTACTTCCTACTCTTTCCACTCATCCTCCCACATCATGCCTTTTCCCTTTAGCTTCTTCACCGCCTGCCATAGCCCCCCTTTCAAACTAAGAATTTTCTTTTCTTCCTTAAATGATCCCTTCTCATTTCCATTGTATTTGACTTCCACTTTCCCTGACAATGCTCTCTTTATATCTATTGATGTCTTTTTTTCCTTTTTCACTATTTGGTCCCAGCTGATTCCACTCTTTCCTCCAAGGCAACCCTAACCTTGTTTCTTCACAGTGCTAGGCCCCATCATTCCTACACGCCGAAATATTAACTAAGTATACAAGTTTCCCCAGGCACTGGCGAATCTCTTGGTTGTGTCACGTGGAGAGGTCATACCAAATGTTACATCTTCTGATCCATCAATGGTGGAGACGGCAATTTTGCAATTGCCATCACCCAAGCTGTTTGCACACTGTCCAGTGGATGATTCCAATGGTTGGCCCAAGGTAAGCTGTTTGGATCCGGATTTTACTAACATGACAGATATGGGCATGATAATATTATGAACATTGACTGGCATGGATTCTGCCAATGTTGTTACATCCTACTGATTGCCATCGGGGGTGATTATCTTGCAGTCGGCACATTTCCACCCAATATTCAGTTCTCTTGCAACTTCTTCACTTATTACGCAGACCACAGATCCCCTATCCATGCTCATGGGAAACTTCTGCCAATAAATCTTTCTTGTAATGGTTCGAGAGGCCCAGGCATTCCAGAATTGGGTGTATGCAATGTGATCTGTCCATCTGGAGAAGGCAGAACTACGAGTCATTCCTGTTTTCTTTAGTGCAGCTGGGGTTGTCATAGCAACATGATTGTTATTGGGAATTGAGACTGTGTTAGCCTTCAGTAGCAGTGAAATGGTCAATTTACAAGATTCCCTCTCCTGACTGGCTACGAGAGTGTTATCAAGTGTGCTCTTGCCAAAGAGTTTGAAGTCTTCAATATTGAGGCACGGTGCTTTCTTTCTGGGCACTTTTGCAGCCCATAGGCTGTTTGAAGTCTTGTTTTCCATGTTGTTGACCTGGGCCAGTTCGTTGCTGAATGCTACCAGTCTGTTGATAGTTTGGTTTATATGGTTAGTAGCACTCATTGCAACCTCCAGAACACATTCTTCAATACGTGCCAGCATGTCATCACCACTGGTTACCTTATCCATCCTCTTCCTTCTGTCATACACCTCGACATATCCTCGCTATGTGGGTTCAACTGATGACATATATTCCCTCTCTTCCACATCTAAACATGCGTCTCTCTCCTCCCCAGCCTTGCTATTCTACTCTCCCTCTGCACTGGTTTCATATTGCCCCTCTTTCTGGTCTTCATCCTCGTCGCTGCATTCTCTTGTCTAGTCATTAATACATCCTTCCTCAGTTTCTTGCTTATCTGCAAACCGAACAGAGTAATACCCATCAATAAACATCATCTGTCAAGTAATTCATGAGCAAAAGACAGTCACTTCCATCATGGCCCTCTGATCCAGCTGACATCTCGCATCATGCTGCCATCAAGGTGGCTGTGTTGAAGTCATGGTGGCTGCCCGCCGTGCCTGCTGCCCTTGTCAAGTGTCTTGACGGGGGTACTCTCGCATTGACAAAATCCATCTCTCCAGTCGATAACCTGACGTTTGCCCTCTATTTCCTCCTCTTGGTCACAAGGATAGTCTTCCACAGGCATTGAGATAGACTATACCCTGCATCTGGTCAGCGCGCACATCGTGACAGAACATGCGGTTGTGTCCTCACTCATCGGAATGTGTACAGGGTTGCAATCTTTTATGCCGGTCCCTATTGGGAATTTGGTCCCAGTTGGTAGTAAGTGGCTCCTGTGGGTGCAATCTCAGCTGGGAAGATCATTGCTGCATCAGCAAAAACTGAATTTCCTTCATTAAATATATTTAGTTTATTGTACCCACAAACTCAAAAAAATGAAATGGAGGTTTCCGTGAAATATGGCATTGCTCTAACATTCCAGAGTGTTCGTAGAGTTGTAACAATGCTTTAATCAAGTGTCACGACTAGTGTACCCACCTTTGCGAATGTGACAATGATCACTTGACGAATGGTTCAAAATTCCATTTGCATCATCACAAAGCATTCCTCAGCATACTCCTAAATCACATAATTCGATTTGTCCTCATGATGCTGACAGTGCTCACTTCGCATGTTCAATGAAGCGTGTAGTTCTTGTTTTTCAAGACCCTCATGGCTTAATTTGAGCAATGATATTTACCATGCAGAAGTGGTTTACCATATCTAATTTGTTGATACAAAATCATTCAGTACCTTGCAGTTGTTCAACCGTTGCAGTAGGGTTATGCATCATCACGATTATAATTTCACTGATTTGAGATCAGACTTCAGTAAACCATCAGTTCTATTACATTTACTGCTGTTATGATATATCAACAAAACCTAGAATAAAATACCACACAAAGGAAATTCTAAATCCGATCACCGACACCATTCCTAACCTCCACGGGATATCACACCCTCTACAATTGTATGTCCATTGACTAATCCCATGTTCTCAACAATGGCGAGGGTGATATGACTACTTCCTTACCGAGAAGTCGCTTGTGGTATTTGCAATTTTCTGGGGATGATATCAAGTGTTTACATATGTTCTCCAAATGTTGTTGGTGCAGGAGCGATTGCAACCTTCTCTGTTTGTGGCTTAACGACTGCCGGAGCATTCAATGCGGCTGTCCTGCACTTCTTATCTTACCCAGGATGCAAGACCCGAGATTGTGGACGCTCCTTTGATGCTCATAATCAGGATGGGGCAGTGAGTGTGTCTCTCTTCGTTTTGACTATAAAGGTGGCCAGTACATCAAACATGGATAATAACGTACCAAAGTGAATATAATACAATCAACAGTAGGATATATGAATGCGACCATAAATAGACAAACCAGAAAACCAGAACCGGGGTTTGGATCTAACGGGTCTAGCCAAACCTGGCAAAACCGGCGGGTTCATAGGTACAGGTACGGGTGTGGCCCACCAAGGAGCAGCGGGTCGGGTATTTAGACCGGTCTGGAACCCAACTGAACTGTTTTTCCTGTTCAAACCTGGACCTCTGGCAGGTTACCTAGACCCATTGCTAACACAGCATAAGCCTGGGGTATTGGATCAAGCAGGTGTGTGTGATGATGGTAACCAATGGAGAGCAGGACAGCAGTTGCGGATGGCCAATCAATCTGACACAAGACCATTTCTGATGTTCTGTGCAGTAGTATATACCCTGTTCTACCTTGATCTATTTATTCAATTGTAATGTAGATTTGAACCATCAGTCCACCCAGGTCAGAAATATGGAAGGTAGTATGCATGATGTTGTTGTCAAAGATTGTTCCAGATCCATCATGGAAGGGCCACGAATATGTACTATAGAGAATAGACCAACACACCACCAATCAGTGCCAACCAGTTTTCCGTGACCATTTGTTGTAGCCTGTTCAAAGACTACTGCTGTGATTTACTCTCTAAGACCTTTATTGGTATGGTCAACCAGATTCATTTAGAATTCTCCAGCTCTAGAGGACTTTATCAATACACCAAGGTCAGTGGTTACACACATTGGGCAGATGTTGATGATACACCATGGGTTCTTGAATGCGATGGGGCTCACCATCATTCACTGTTGAATATGGGTACATATCGCTAGGTCAGCTTGCTTCGCGATGATTTCCTTCTAGCAGTGATGTCGGATGACTACATTTGATGTTCATGATGTCCTTCATAATTACCCCACTGCACCAGTTAGTGGTATCATATAAGTATCCCAAATCATCAACGTTTAGTAAACATGTCATCCCAATTGTGGCCCAATTTGTATGAATCGACATCTGGCGTGAACCTGGCACCAGGTTCAGTAATTGACAAAATATTCCCATCGTTGACCGAAAGTCATCGAAGTTGAAATTGAAATCAAGAGTATCTTCCAGCAGCAGTAGAGCAAAACGGCATGCATGCGTTCATTTGGCCTGATAGGTATATGTTCAGTAAATCTAGAATATGTTTGGAAATGTGAATGTAGGTGATAGTAGAGGTAGATGTATAGGTAAGAATGTTGTTAGAGATCTAAAGCTTGTGGCAAGCCGACTACACACAATGGCCAGTATCTCGCCTCAGATCACATGCCGCTGTTGCATTATCCCTCTCTCTAGGTGCAGACCTCCAGGGCTGCAGAAACCGTACAAGAGACAAGGAAAGGAAACCGAAGGAAGGATTATACAATGATGCCACCTACATGTCTGTACATACTCAAAAGTCCCGCTTCAGATTGGCACCACATGTAGCCTTTCGGTCAATCCAGCATACAGGGAACCTCCACCTTAAGAGGCAGATTGTGAAAACCTGTGCCGATGCCATTCGTACCAGGCCACAATCTACTAAGAAGAGAAGAGAAGGAAAGGGAAACATCAAATGAAACAATCATCCTAGGTGTGCAATCATACAAAGGAATCAGTCCCACCACCCATCGGTACAGCCCAAAGAATCCATTTGCCAGATCTGATACTCGGGGAAACTCCACCTCCATTGGCAGGTGGTAACAAGCCATGCCGATGCCATTTGAACTGAGCCGGGATCAAAAGAAGAGAAGAAACAAAGAGAAGAAACAACTAAAATCCAAGGTCATCTTGTCTCTATACCTTAACTTCCGAAACCATACTTCTCAGACCATCCATATCCATTACTACTGAATTGGCGTATGTAGTGTTAGCAACGGTTCAGGACCATGACTTCGGGTCCGGGTCCGGGTCGAAACTGAACCGTTGCCAAACTGGCGGTCCAGGTTGTCAATATACCTGAACTGCCCACTTGGGAATGGTTCCATGGTAAACTCCCAACCCGTCTGAATTGGGCGGGTTGTAAGCGGGTCGCCCAGCCGGTCCATCTATAGATTCATATAAGGCTGTTGTATTTGGAGTGTGTTAATAGTATCTTATCCGAATCGCGTTTTTAGCAACCAATAATGTTCTTTTGCTTGTTGAGCAGTTTGCAATATCGATCAATTTGGTATCGATGTTTCACCTTCAATATATGGTATTGTTGCCTCGCAAGGCGGTCAATAATAGAGTTATGCACGCAAAGATCCACGCGATGCCTTGATTACAATACATGCAATTCCTGAAACAGTTGACACTCCGTTGACGCTCATTTTCAGGATGCCGCAGGGAGCATGTCGATGTTCTTTTTGCCAGTAACGGCTGCCAATATCTCATGAATGGATGTCTGCAACCAATCGGAATATAACCTACACAAGATGCAAAGCCAAAAATTGTTGACGCTCCGGTGACGCTCATGCTAAGAATGGGGTGGTGACCGTGTTGCTATCTCGTTTGCCAATGAAAGCGCCAATAGGTCCGTTATGCAAAAAAATGACCCTGACACTTGTGAATTACCGAACTTACAAGACCACAAATCGTTGACACTCCGTTGACGCTCATGCTAAGAATGGGGCGGTTACTGTGTTGCTAACTCTTTTGCGAATAAAAGCTGCCAATATGTCCGTTATGCATACAAATGACCAAGTTACTGGTGAATTACTGTACATACAAGACCACATATCGTTGACACTCCGTTGACGCTCATACTATGAATGGGGCGGTGACCATGTTGCTATCTGGTTTGCCAACAAAAGCGGCCAATACGTCCGTTATGCATAAAAACGACCAAGTCACTGGTGAATTACCGTACTTACAAGACCATGAATCGTTGACGCTCCGTTGACGCTGATTTGAATGTATTGCCCATTCAACATCTGCTGCCGTCGATAATTGTTTTCATCCTGATTTGACTTTATTGGTTGTCTTTCTACATGATTGAGACTCGGCCCTGTGGCAAAGCCAAGTGGCATGACAATCTTGCTCTGTTCACTCTCACACGACTAAAAATGATGAATCATGCCAAAAGATTCATTGAGCCTGCTATATATCTATTTATGAACCGATATTCACACGCGACTTCTTACCATTCGCCCATAATATATCTCTAACTGAAAATCTCGGTCAAGCTACATAAAGCTGGTGAACCATTGACGCATTCTGTCCTACTCTTCCTTCCCTCCTTTATTTCTCCACGTTTCTACTCCATTGACCGTCACCAACACCTTTTCAGCCTGTCTCTTTGACTTCCGTGTTGGCCGATCCAATCTGGGCACAGTTGGTGCGGCGCACACATCCTGCTGCTCTGGGCATTCCGGATCGTCAATGCCAGTGTTCGGCTCTATATCCGATTCATCGTCCGCTGCGCAATCCTCTTCGCTGTCATTTGGATTATCCAAGTCGCCATTCCAGTTTAGCCAATCATCAGTGTCCGAAATGCTTTCGGGTGCGCTGTCCTCGTCGCTTTCGACTGGATGACGGTTGATTCTCCGGATTCGGCAGACATTTAAGATTTGAGTTCGTCCTCCAGGGAGGTCCTTTGCAGACAAAGCTGGTGGCAAAGGTGATCTTTCTGACAATTTGAATGCAGCTGCACCATCAGGTTGAAAGAGTGACAAAGATGCCTCGACGATCTCTTCCGTGTCCGAAATGTATCCTATGGCGGTCCTCTGCTTATTTTCAGCGCGAGATTCCTTCTGGGTAGCAAGTTGGTTTTGGCTGCCCTGCCACATCTCCAAAAAGTCGTGAACCTTGGCCATTCTGTGCAATTTCCTTTCCTCCGCCTCTTGCTTCATTTCCGAGTCATTTTCTGTGTTTGTAGGATCCAATTCTGGGTCAGTGCCTGCCAAAATCCCATTATTGGCTCGAGCGAACTGCCTGACAATGACTTTTTTGCGAAGGGTCTCACCTGTGGTTTTTGACTGCCTCCAGCCAATGACATCTCGGCCAAGGGAAGAACTGGCATCGACTCCGACACCATGTGGTATGATAGAGAATATGTTGCGCGCCACATTGGTGAGATTGGTGTACTTCGAGTGCGTTTCCTCCTGTTGGCGCCACCAATCGTTTATGTCCAGTAACCAAAATGTACTGCTAATCTCCATTGGGTCGGAATGGTAATCATTGAGATTTGGATTAATTTGTCCCCAGTTCTTTGGTGCTTCAGGTGGTAAATTCAAATAGAGCCTGGCGGCGGTCCATAAGCGGGCTGCGCGATCGATTTGTCCGGGTGTCGTCTCAGCCACATTGTTAGGCGTTATGTATTCCTCATCATTGCTGGACAATTCATATGGATCAAAGGATGATAGATAGGACCCTGCAGCCGATGCAGAGGGGATGGGATTGCTGCTCGGTACCGTTTCGAGTTTATTGACCGGCACACGTCGATGTTTGGCACAATATTCATTCTCCACATACTTCAGAAACGCCTCTTGGTATTGTGTAGTGTAGGATGTCTCATCCTCAGGATTAATATCCATTCCCTTGTCCCACTTCCTGAACGATCGCAACTTCCGGAAATGATTGAGGATGTGTGCGGAAACCAGAAGCATGCCCTTCGGTGGAGTCACTTCAGCATAGTCTTTGGAACGCTTCTGTCGAGCTAACTTCACTGCGAAGAATAACTCTTCCTTCCATGGAGTCTTCTTCTTGGCCAAAGCTCGCATCACGCCATCCAGGTGATCAAACATCTCATTGTATACTGTGATAATGCGATGCAATGTGACTGTATGCCTCTTTGACATCCAAAGGGTCCAATATCGAAATGGCCTCAATACTTCCATGATATACTTGGCAATGCTCCATTCATCCTGAGTTCTGAATAGTGGCCAGTTTTCAGCATAGTTTGGGTTTGAGGCCACTCGAGCGTGAATTCGCGTAATCGGTAGGCGCGCTCGAGCAACTCCAGAGTAGAGTTCCAAAGTGTCTTCACATTCATAATTGGAAGTACTGCAATATGGACTTTGGCTTTTTGACAGTCAATGCACTCGTTTGGGTGACCAGGTGTCAGCGTAATTAATACAGCAAGCATTCTCTGCTATATGATGGTCAGTTTCAGGACTTTCAAAATCTCATGAAATAAGTACTTTCTCAATTATCTTTGCTAAACCTGGTCTCATGGCCGACACCTTGTTGATTCTAGCATTGCCCTCTTTTCGAAATCTTTCACTCTTCCCAATGTCTATGCTTTCATTCTCTCCATATTGCTGATCGTGCTCATGGGCTTCCCAAGACTTGGTGCGGCCTATTTCACCGAGACAGCTCATGAATGCACCTGAAGCCCGCTGTATGACGTGCGCCATGCATGGTATGTGGTTCCTCAATGCCAGCCACTCGATTCCAGAGCCTTCAAGTGTTGATTGCAGCTTGGGTGTCGTTGAGTAGTTTGACGAAGCATTATCAGGGATAATACCAAGCAAACAGCCGTCGGTAAGCTCGAAACGATCAAGCATGTCCTTCAAATTTACAGCTAACTTTGCTCCAGTATGTTGGCCCTTGACCTATCATCTTCAATTAGCTTTCGAAACGGGAACAGAACAGGTGATCAACCTCATCGAAACCGAGTTGAACTTCACGCAATGCCCAAATTCGATCCATATTGTATGCAATGACCGACGTTATGGCCAGTTTGTTCCTTGAAGTCCATCCCTCCAAAGCTGAGCTGACTTTATTTCGTAACAGTAATTGCTTGGTAAATGCATCCACAGTCAGTGCATATGCCCTCCGGGAAATATTGCTAATGGTCATAGCGGACGGTAGGACTAGGTCATCGCGCAATGCCTTCTATGACTGTCGTAGCTCAATATTTGATATAGCATTCCAGGGGATGAGTGCCGAAACAAATCCTAACATGAGGGAGCGATTACTCATGTCTTGGTGAAATTCGGAAGTTTCAAAGTCCTTAGCTGCCAGTTTGGAACGTTTTGTCTGTCATTTCGATCAATATGGATTAAACAGGATATCAAATCTGACCTTCCTCTGCAAACTTACTATTGTGATTCCTCGACTTCCTTGCCTCTTCAGGATGGCCAAAGCTGTTTCATCCACCGTCGAACTAGTCAATTCAGTGACCTCTGACTCCGTCCATTCTTTTAACTTTGCAATGTGAGCTTTTGCCAGCAAGTGTTTCACCATTGTACTGGTCCCATATTCTGATGGATGGCGAAGAACTTGATGACAAACGATACAAATGATGCCAGGGCTACCGGTCTCCTCAATTGCACAGTGTAAATAGAATCGCCACAACGGCGCATGTCTAGAATCATTCCAAGCAATAGGCCGCTTCGAGCCTTCAGTCATTAAAGCCCACCACACATCGAAGATGATTTGCAATGTAAGGTCGCTCAAATCGCGAATAAAGATAGGTTCATTTTTGGAAGAGATCATAACTTCGAGCAAAGAGGTGCTCAAAGATTTTGTATCCGACGTGGAGGTAGAAATTAGAATGCTGGGAATTCCGACTTGAGAGACTGCCTAAAATAACGATACAGTAAAGCAGACTGCGGGTTCTTGAATAATGACTCTACAGCTACAAGGAAGATAATCAGATCAGTAAGACATTGCATGGATATGTGTGAAGTTGAATACAAGAACAGATTCCAACGACTGACCGCGTAAAACTCCATTTAGGAACGGCATAATGCAGTCTATTGCTGTGTAGAGTTCGGAGCCTTGAGGCAACGTGGGTGCTGAATTGTAGGAGGCGGAAGCCATATCGTCACTTGCACCTTTGCCAATAAAGGCTGCCAATACTTTTATTGTGGTTTATCTGTGTTCGAATCCGCTTAGAGTACCCAAAATGCCAGCGCACAAATGGTTGACGCTCCGTTGACGCTCATTTTGGGACATGGTTACGATCTTGTAGTAAGCATATTTGCCTAGAAAGTCGGCTAATAGCACGATTATATATCATTGTGGTCGTATAGCCCCTTGATAGTCCAAGATGGAAGGCCCAAAATCATTGACGCTCCGTTGACGCTCATTTAGAGGGCATAGTGATGATGTCGTCGAAAGCATTCTTGCCCAGACAGATGGCTGATAGTTCGATTATGTGTTCATGTCGCTGCACTGCCCTCGGATATTGCACGATGCATTGCCAAATGTCGTTGATGCTCCGTTGACGCTCATTTTCAGGACATAGTTTCGATGTTGTAGCAACCGTTTTTGCCTAGAATGGCAGCTGATAATCGGATTATGGCTTAATGTTGCCGCACAACCCTGGGATTTTCCATGATACAAGGCCAAAAGTCGTTGATGCTCCATTGACAACCATCTTTGGGACATAGTCGCGATGTCGTAGCAACAGTTTTTGCCCAGAAAGGAAGCCGATAATCTGATTATGGCTCAATGTCGCCGCACAGCCCTAGAATTTTCCATGATACCGGGCCAAAAGTCGTTGACGGTCCGTTGACGCTCATTTTTAGGACATAGTAGCGATGTTGTTGCAAAAGGTTTTGCCTAGAAGAGCGGCCGATAGTGTGATTATGGGGTAAGGTCACCGCACAGCTCATGCATTTTCCAAGATGCAAGGCCAAACGTCGTTGACGCTCTGTTGACGCTCATTGTGAGGACATAGTAGACATGTTGCCACCACCATTGTTCAATAGAAAGGCGGCCGATAGTTCGATAATGACGTACTGTAACCGCACAGCCTACTGGATGTTTCCTGACACAATGCCAAAAATTGTTGACACTCCATTGATGCTCATTTTTAGGATGTGGCAACAAGCATCTCATTTACCTTGTTCGCAATAACGCCGACCTCTACATCCACTTTGGAAGGGTGTGACAATGCAGCCTATTGATTGCTGAATGTGTAAGACTCAAAATCGTTCACACTCTGTTGCCGCTCACATTAATCACATCGAAACAGTCTTTGTACACTCAATTATTGTATGCAATGAATCATATACTCATTATTGACCTCCAGTATTGAATATGTATGTATTATCATTTGCATCCAGGAGTTTTGTTACCTCTCAATTTCTGATCAACTGCTATCTATGCTATCTGAGTGAGAAATGACGTGGCCCTATCACATTGCCGTGCTGTCGGCCGGCAATTGACGGCATGTAGATCATTTCACTAATTTTTGGTAAATATAGCTCGACTTCCTCACCATTCCTTATTCAGCTCCTTCTCCTCGATTTCCATGACGTACCACAAGCAATTTCAAATATCTCAACCATGTGCACCAGGTCTGTGCGGAGAGTTATGCAGTTGGATACATGGATGAATTTAGCATGACGGTTGTCGTTCAGATCGATTTGTCATGCGCACTGACCGCTCTCTTTATGACACGTATGAAATCACCCACTTAAATTTTGTTAGCACATTTCGTCACTAATATTGCTTTTGCTTTGTCACATAACAGTCACTTGCAGAAAGATATTGTATGTTTCGGCAATCCTAAAGTGCGATTTGGATTCTAGAACTTTCACATGGTGCGTTCGACCCTTGCACATGCACTGACGAATTATCATGTCTCACAATTTGGTCACTGAAATCAAGAAAATGCTGACATGTAGCAAAATTAGTAAACAACTTGCTTTTCACAGCGATTGGACGTCAAAAATTACAGTTTGCATATCTATTCTTCCGTAGACGCAGGAGCCGTCACCATGTCTTCGTCGTAATCCGATATCTATATGGTAATTAGCTGGAGACCATATGCCAGGGTAAAAGTTTACTGGTTCAACAGAGCTTATTGGTTGAACTGGCTTCACATTCAGCAACGTTGACGAATCAGGCTCCGCAGCTGGCTCACCGCGTGGTATGCTCGATTTTGACTGCGGATTCAACGAACATAGCCTGATATGACTACTTCCTGGTCGAGAAGTCCCTTGCGGCCTTTGCAATATTCAGGGGACAATGTCGAGACTCTCCATAAGCTCTCCAAATGTTGTAGGTGGAGGTGCTGGAGCGTCATCATTTGTTTGCGGCTGAATGACTGCCAGAACCCTCAATTCGAATGTGCAGTACTTCTTATCTCGTTCACGGAAGTAGTCGGCTGCATCCTCCCATCGGGGTTGAGTCAATTCGTCAAGCTTCATCTGCTTCTGCCGAAACCTCTCCATGCGCTGCTGTACCGTTCTGGTGATTGTGCCTATCACCCAGCCGGGTTCATCATCTTCGCTCAGCTTGCCCTGCTCAGTCTCTTCATGATCTTCTTCTTCCGCATCCTCCCGCCGCATCGACAACTGTACTCACCGCATTGGCGGAGTCCTACAGAAACCCCCGAACCCGATGGCAGTATCCCGGCCCCTGCACTCGACAACATTCCAGAGGAAACTGACTTCGAAGACGATTGCCTCCACTGACTCATCCCGCAACCCCATTCTCCGGCCCTGCAATGCGATAAGGAGGAGGCTGAACCCTGGGAATCCCCGATGTACAAGGAAAATCCCGGAATCAAGGGACATCCCATCGCTGGGAGGACTTTCGGTGACGATCCCGATTACAATGAGTTCCGAGATCTCATCAATAACCTGTGGCAACTGTTCTATTGCGCTGAAGACTTCAAACAGGCCATCAGATCCGTCGAAGCCCACTATCCAAAGTCACAAATTGATCACCACTTCAACGAAGGCGGATGCAAAATTCCCGAGCACTTTTCCTACACCTCCGGAAGGACGATGTACAATCAAACCTACAGGATGGATAACCAGCTGCCGAAATGGAGAGAAGCCTCCATCTCCACGCCAAGCGGTCAGAGGTTTTTCTACTTTCAAGAATCAGTAGAATTTGCGCGGTACCTCATTCGCCGATGCCCATATAAAGACCACATGGTCTTTGGACGAACCCGGGCCGTAGACGCGGAGGGCGATCGAGTGTATTCCGAGATGAATTCGGCAGACTGGTGGTGGGAGACACAGGATAGGCTTCCCGCCGGGGGCAACAATTGTTCAACTGATCTGTGGATCGGACGAGAGCCAGCTCACAGACTTCTCCAGCGACAAGAAAGCCTGGCCCATCTACCTGACCATTGGGAATATCCATACCTCTGTACGGAACAAATACAGCTACCTCGCGCACATTGTGCTTGCCTTCCTCCTGATGCCGCCGGAATACCGCATCCGATGACCGAGCCCAGAGGGATATAAACCAGTAGGCGCTGTGTGATATCGCCAAAATAGTGCTGGAGCCAGTCACACGATTTCCCGAGGGAGGAGACATCACTTCCGGTGCTCTGTGGCCTTGTTCCGATGGCAAAATGCGCTGTTGCTGGGCAATTCTCGCGTCTTGGCTAGCGGATCACATTGAGCATGCCAACCTTATGGGCGTCAAGTACAATACTTGCACTAAGTGTCAGACTCTGAACGACGAAGTGGGGTCGCATATCCTTCCCCCGGACTTGGAATCCCACCGGCGAACTTCAGCAGTCTTCGAGCAGAAATACCAACAGTACCAGAATGGCAAATTTGCTTGCGACCGTCAGGTTATAAAGATCACCGAGGACTGGTTCGAGTCCCTCAGTTCCAGGCCGGTCCCGTGTATCGTTTGGGATTGTCCGCATGTCGAAGCCTACGACCTCCACCGGCCTGATATCGTCCATAACAAATACATCGGAATGTTCGATCACCTGATGACCTGGATCGAGGGCTTCCTACAATGTCATTGCAAAGCCGCGGTATTTGATCAGTTCTGGGCTGGCATTCCTCCATACCCCAACTTCTATCACTGTGGCAAAGCCTACCGACATATTTTGCAGTGGAGTGGTAAAGAGATGCGAAATTTCGGTGGAATTATCTACCCGGCATTGGCAGCAGCATTGCACGACCCACTGCCCCAGCACCCAGTGGTCTTCCGGAGAGCATTGACCTGTATTTGGTCACTGGTCTACTGGAGTCTTGTTGTAAAATACCGAACCGACAAAACTGAGACTCTCAACTATCCAGCGGACCATTTAGAGGAACTCCATGCAACGAAGGACGTTTTCACTGCCAACCGGACGTCAAAGGCCACAGACACCATCGCCCATGCACGCATGAAGGACCTGAAGATGCAACTCAAGGCAGAACATGCCATCGAGGATGAAAAAAGGGCCGAACGCGGAGAATCTCTTTCTCGTGCCCAAATGGAACACTGAAAGGCAGAGGACAAAAAGCACCTACGGGAATTCTACAATCCCACGGTACATGAACATACCAGCTTCGACTTTGTCAAGATTCACCTCATGCTGCATTATGAGGAATCAATTCAGCGATTTGGACACTTAGTCAAAGACAGCACCGACACGCAGGAAATGAATCATCCAAAAATGTGAATAGGCCCGTATCGCTGGTCAAATTGCAACTTTCGGTATGAAGGGCAGATTCTCAATGACTACTGCCGCATCCATGTCCTCAGGATGGGGTGCCTTCACCTCCGGCAGCTGGCTAAGGATGGCCACTGGACCCCCAAAATCAAGGAGGCACTTCAGTTATATCGACCAAAGTATTAAACTGTTGTCAACAGAAGCAACCGTGAGCAAGTGCCGATACCGGAGGATTTACCCCTCAGCTTCCGCAAGGAGGAGGGAAATATCCAACTGGGTGGGCTGCGATCCGCCAGACGAAAGGGCTTCATTGTCAAGATCGAGTGTTTTCCAATGTACAACTTTCCACTTGTAGAATACATATATCGATACTATAGATACGACCTGAATATATCCACCGCCGATGGGAGGGGCGTCGGCGGGATGCATGCCACCCAATTCAACCGACTCGACGTTCTGGTGGCCAACTTCCAGTCCTTCGGCGGTTGTGATTCCACTGCCCATAAGTAGCGCTGCACGGACAACCAATCCTTGCGCAATGCTGAGCCTTGGAATGACTTTGTGTGGTTCCGGGTAGATGAGCCTCCGAAAGGTGATGTAGGGCACTTACGACCGGCACAACTGGTGAGGATTCTACGGCTACATGATGACCAACGGAAGAGATGCGTTGTTCTTTAGCAGGAGCTCCAGCTTGAAAACCAAGGCATTTGTCTGCCATCCAATGGGCTACTTAGAGTCTCCAACAAAGTTTTCCGTCGGACCCAGGCCGACCTTGTTGTAGTTAATATCAAGTGCGTATGGGTGGTCGTGCACCTGATTGGCATCCCTGGTACCAGATACTACAATGTCAATAATACTATCGACCTAGTCATGTTCAATTGTTTCCGGCCCAAACCACAGGAAGCTGAAGGAGACATGCCGACTGACTATGACGATGCTAGGCCAGAGGGATACCACAGGAACTGAAATGCCAGTGTTGTTGACGAGGAGGAAGAGGACGAAGAAAAGGAGGAGGAGGATCACGAGGAGGAGCACGACAATGAAGAGTAGGAGAAGGTACGGTCTCCACAGGGTATCAGGAGTCCTATAGCTCCGACCCTCCCTCGTTTCTGCTCAATATGTGAAAATCCTGCCAGAGGTAACACCCCTCTCACTCACCCGTGATCCATCGCTCGATATGTAGAAAATACATGACCAGAGGCATCAGTCCTGGCTCTCCCGCAATCCATAGCTTAATATGTAGAAAATACTTGACCATAGACATCAGTCCTGGCTCTCCCGCAATCCATAGCTCGATATGTAGAAAATACTTGACTAGAGGCGTCATATCTCCGGCTCTCCCACATTCCATATCATTACATGTGAAGATGAACTGGCCCTAGCCATCAGGCCTCTGGTTCTCCCGCGTCTCAAGGAATCTAGCGCAATTTCTAGTCATCATGTACAATTGATATAATACTGTCCGCATCCAAGCGCAAGTCCATAGGACTTCATAGTGCCACGCGTCAAATATGCTCTGGATTACTGGCCCACAGACAGCTTCTCTATGAGTTACGCGTCACATAAGGTCATTTTTTCCAGTGTATGTACATACATAGCGAGATTTGGAACCAGAATTTATACTGTTATATAATGTACTGAATATCCTTGTTATAGTGAAACTAGAATAACTAATAAAGTTACATATTATACATAGAAAGGCTTGTGGTTATGGAATTTAGAACCGAAAGAACTCAGGCTGTGAGAATTTAACCCATGAAATGTATCATCTTCTAATGACATATACAGTTGTCACGGCTACTCGACCATGCCAGTATCATATATGCTATATTTGATTGCATATCAAATTCATGTCCATAATAGCCGGTGCTTTTAGAAACTTTTGAATATGCTTTTGCAGCGGCTGGAAGTACTTTACACTGTTTACCAGAGTTCGGGAAGGATTTGGAATGACTTATGAATATTGGTGAAGTTCAATAGTGAGTCTGACAGATTTGCATATTGCTACCATACTATTTAACCTTTTACTGATAAACATACACTGTGGTGTAGTTATATAAACTTGTTCCTAAATGACAATAATTGGTATGTGATTATCACGTACCAAGCAAATACAAATAAATGGAATCCTCTACCGATATTATTATCATGAATCAAGCAAGATGTAGTAGAAATGTATAGGTGCCAAGGGTGGAAAAATTATGGAGAGGGTAGTTTAAAAACCTATCCAAGAAGTACATAAAGAACGAAACCAAGTTGTATAGCAGAAGATAAACAATCCAACAAAGTCCATACTACTGTATAGTTTACAGATACAGAGATACATTCAGTAGATTCTAAGACAGCTAGAAGGGTTCAATTATTCATTCACTTTATATACCCAATGAGAATGAAAATACATGTATGATAACAGCAATAGTTAAACTATATACTAGTAATTACATGAAGAAGGAGGAAAGAACCAATTACCTTGGAAGAATAAAGACGCAGAATAATTATCAACAAACCAATATGTCATCATATGATTCTTGTACTCCATCCAAGGTCATTATTTTTACCAGTTGCAATATATTCCCCACTGTCTCAAAAACTAGAGGAAAAGCAGTTATTATAGCAATCAACAGCAAATCAAAGAAATACTCCAGATAGGTTATACCACATTGGGAAAATCTTGGTTAATACCATATCTGAGATTTATTATGGGTATTGCCATAGTACTATGGTATATAATAGATATTACAGTCTAGCAATAGAAGCTTATGGGTTTATTGCTATCAGTAATGCAATTTGATAGTATGTTTACCTATATTTTTACTGAGCACAAGATATTAGAGTATTCTAGAAATTCAAACCACAACTTACACATATAATGTTCAATGCTAATCATTCTGCTGACAAGTTGGTTTTCTTATACAATAATAACTAAGTACAAATATGTGTTATATTATAGTAATTATATTATTTATTAAAATACAGGCTACTGTTTTTGTATACAATCTTATTTAACTAAATATTACAAGTTTAACCCTTCCACTCCTTGCACATCAACTGTTACTCCTCCAGTCCGAAAATTTCCACCTAATACTCTAACACAGTCCAAGGGTACAATATAAAATAGCAAATTATCTTACTGTGAAGTAGTGTATAGTCAAATTATATTCCTTAACTTATAAATCTGGCTCTGTACTCAAGATGAATTGACTTGATACGCATATTAGTAGTATATATGTTCTGGAGATGATCAATATCTTTCTCATGAGATTGGTACTCCAAAACTATCTGGTACTTATTGCCACTTTGTGGTAATGTATATGGTACAAATATAGTCTCGGATAATAGTCCCTGTGAATATTATTATTACCCTATAAAGTCTAGCTCTGATCATGTAAATCATAATTAGATGTGAAAAAGATATAGTCTGAATATAATTTCTGACCATTCCAGTACTAGTAAATATTATACTAAGAAGTGAAGCTGTAACAAACACAACTTGGACATAGACTCAGAATATTCAGGCAGTGATTAACATTATGTTAACCAGCATATTCTTACAGTATTCACAAAAATCACAGTACAGATAACTGATACTAATCTATGCCACTCTGCCTTCAACCCAAAGTCTAATAAATATGATCGTGATAGATTTGAAATAGTGGAATTACTAATTTCTACTCTGACAGACATCAGGTATCCCTATTGATAACAGTATATCCTGTTCTGTACTTCCTTATAGACATTCTGGTTAAGTATGACTTTGTTATCTTAACCACTCAGAACAAGTTGCCCAGGTGATAGAACTGAAGAAGTATCCACAGTGCATCATTGTATGTATTATATATCTGGATAAATAGTAATACTTGGTCTCTAAATGGAATGTTTGCTGATAGATACATCAAATTCTCTGCCAACTGCACATTGTCATATACGGTTGAACATATTACAGTGCGATCAGTATTGGCATCCCCTTCATAGAATCTATCATAAATATTTTAAGAATATAGCAGTCGGCAGTTCAATATTGCTGTTGGAGTACTTAACTATTATTTTCAGATACTGATATTTCTCATAGTAAAAGATTGTCTACTCAATTGACTTGTCTAAACCAGTTCTTCATACATTTCAGCTATTGAAAAATAACTTCATCTAGAATTATAAACACCTATATAGTGACTGTAACGTCATGTACTTGTAATACCTTTGGATGGAGAATCTATAATCTATGGTATCAAGTGGTTTCTGGATCTGAACTGATATTTGAATCTGCTTTGAATGTCAGATAATTCAGTATTAGAGCATGAATACACTCAGATATACTAATACTCTCTGGAAATGTCAAAGTTGAAATTATGCTTCATTTGCACATTGCTTCTTCAATATACAGTATCAAACGATGATTTAATATGTTGAATATCAAGGGATTCTGTACAAGCGGCTTGCCGTATATATCTGCACTAGATATAGAGATGCTAAGATTCAGTCACTTATAGTTGGTCACTTGCTGTCCACTTGATATAAAATTGATGTATTTCTCATTATAATATCTACAAAACACAATTGATCTTTTAGGAAGAATAGCAGCTTCTGTTGATTACATCTTTACATGTTGCGGCAGTTATTTTGTTGTCAATGTCTTTGGCAGAGTACATATATGTCAGAAATACAAAACCATGGAGAAAGAAATGAATATTGAATACCTTTCTTATGCTGTAGCACTTGTGATGTAATAGAAAGTGGAGGATTGTTGATGCTAATAGTGCAGAGTATATCCAGTGTGTATTTGAGTGAAAACTCAGGGGGGAAGTGGTTATGGACAATGAACATAAACTTAGAGATCGATTTTGATGATCCCAGAGTGATGTAAAGGCAGGTACGCCTACATTTGAGCGTAGACGTATAGTATAATAACAAGATTGCTCACGAGAGCGAGTGAGTACATGTGTAGCATAGAGTAGTAAGATATTCGATACCGATCTAAGTGTCGCAGCTGCGATGTATAAAAACCGGTGCTTACCCGGCCTTGGGTCACGTGTCACTGTTACATCATCCCCCTCTTTAGGCACACACCTCCTGGGCTGCCAAAGCCAGTATATAAGAGAAGAGAAGGAAAGGGAAACAAAGAATGAAACAATCACTCTATGTACGCAATCGTATGAACCCATCAGTCCCACAACTGATCAATACAGCTCAAATGCGATCTTTTGGCAGATTCGGCGGACAGGGAAACTCCACCTCCATTGGTAGGTGGTAAATCCCATGCCAACCCCATGTATAGTGGGCTGAAATCCAATTAAAAGGGAAGAGAAGAAAATGAAGAAACAAGTACAATGAAACGTCCAAACTGCTTCCATGACCTCCGTACCTCCACCCCCTAACTCTATAACAGTACTCCCGTGGCAGATCCGGACGATCTTGGTCAAAGACGTTAACGAGATCTTGCGTGTTTTGAAGGTGCTCCGCCGGTTCCCACCTTCTGCACATGTGGTTGTCACTGGCCCATTGGATGAGATGATGCAGCTTCCGATAGCACTGCCTAGAGTCGAGTATGCGGTCGACTTCCCATTCCTCTGTTTCCCTGACTATCACTGGGTGAGGTTCTGAAGATGATTGACCTCTGACTGGTGGTGTATAATGATCGAGAAGCGACACATGGAAGATGTGGTGGTTCCGCATTGCACTTGGCATGTCGGGATTGTCAGCATTCATATTGATGATCTTAGTATTTGCCATATACCATCCTGTGCATTTGTTATCAAGTTTCTTTGAAGGCCTAGATGTTTTCAAGTTTCTGGTCGATAGCCAGAGTTTGTCTGGAACTGCTAAAGTCATTTCTTTCCTGCCGGCGTACTTAGTTTGTCACTCCAGAACCTCATTTATGTCTTCCCTGAAAATTCGATGAGTATGTTCCACGGCTGCCATACACGAGTCGGGTTGCGCCTGTGATCTGAAACTGGGGTCTTTGGGAGGCTCGAATTGCATCGTCGGATGGTAATTGTAGTTCGCCAAGAAGGGTGTCATCAGCGTGGAATGGTGGATTGAATTGTTGTACACAAATTCCGCCAGCGGTAATAGTGGCTGGTACACCTTGTTTGCAGATCAGGTGTTCGAAAAACATTCGTGCGAGGTCTGGGGAGTCAATGTCCTTTCTGCAGGGGAGGTAAGTCTCCATTTGAGTCAAACAGTCGACAATTACCAGGATCCCGGTGTATCCCGATGCTGTTGACTCTGGCAAGTCGGTAACAAAATCCATTGTAAGTCCCTCCCAGGGATGACATGGTGGTGGCAGTGGCATGTTGAGTCCATAGAGTGAATGACGCAGTGCTGTGATTCCGTGGCACAACTTGCAGCCGGCAATGTACATCCATATCTCTTACTCCGTTGCAGCCCAATCAAAATCTCGTGATATCAGCTTGGCAGTCGTCTGGGCTGCGAAGAGACCGGATTAGGAGTTGTCGTGGACATGTCTGGTCACTCTACTGCAGTGTGCCATGGGCGCGTATATCATTCTCTCATAGGTCAGAGCTCCGTCGATTGATCTCTGGACACTCTCATCAGTGATTTAAACATCGACCAAGGTTGGCCGTATTTTTGAGGCTAAAAAGTTGGTCTCCGAGGCTGCCTTGATTTCTGGTAGTTGGTCACAATATGATGCGGTGATGGTAGTCACTGCTGAGGTGGCCAGGAGCCTTGCTGTCATATTCTCGTAGCCGATCTCATAGCAGGGTCCACTCGATGGTCCGTCCGCTGGGTTCTTCTTGCCTTCCCGGTGTTCAACAATGACGTTGTACAGAGAGATAATTTCTGCCCATCTAGCCTGTCGCCGGAAGAGCACTATTGACGTTTGAAAATATTCGACCTTCTTATCGTCGCATTGTGTGAGGACCATATGAGTCGCTCCCTCGAGGTTGTGATCCCATTGTTTCATAGTCTCCACGATAGCCAAGAGCTTGCAATTGTATGTGTCATAGTTCCATTTGGCACCCGAGAATTGTGGACTGTCGAAGTTGACTAGTCTGAGAATCCCGAAATTGTCATACTGGTTGAGAATGCCGCCTATGGGGATGCCGCTTGCATCGGTCTGCAGGATAATTGGATCATCCAGTTCGAAATGCTTGAGGATGAGTGCATCCGGGAAGACTCATTTTAACTTCCGGAATGCAAGTTCGGCGTCCCAAGTTCATTCCCATTTGACCTGTTTAGATGTCCTGGAATTCTCTGCATTCTTTAGTAGGTCTGATATCGGCGTTGTCACCTTTGTATATTTCCTGATGAACTGCCGGTAGAAGTTTGTGAATCCAAGAAGCACTTGCACATCCTGAATGGACTGCGCGGTTGGCCAGTCCTCAATCTTCGATATGCGGTCCGATTCCAACACAATCCAATCGGGGCTAATTACCAATTTGAGAAAGCTGACCACTGAGACTCCAAAACGGCACTTTTCGGCTTTGCTGTTGAGATGAACTTCTCGTGGTCACTTGAGCACTTGTCATACTTGCTATTTGTGCTGCCCCTCATTGGTTGATTAGATCAGTATATCATCACTGTAGCACACTGTGAAGTCGTCAATGTAAGGCTGTAAGCAGTGGTTGATATAGGCTTGGAAAATAGCTGGTTGGTTCATCAACCGGAACAGCATGACTTGGTGCTCCAACTGCCCGGACCATGTTCGGAGCGCAGTTTTGTACGTGTTGCCTTCCTTGATTCTCGTAAGGTGATAGGCGTTCCTGGAGTCGACTCTCATGGAGATCCAGGCTCCGCACATCTCAGAGATCAGTGAGTGAGGGTATCGGTTCTTCACAGCGGCTTCATTGAGAGCTCCGTAGTCCACACACAGCTGCAGTCTGACGTCCTTCTTCTTTGCAAACAAGATTCGTGCTGCCGCAGGCGATGATGACCGTGGAATGAATCCATTGGCTAGGTTTGTTTTGATGTGGCTCTTGAGGGTTTTCTTCTCGACTTCTGAAGCGTTGTAGATTCGGCCATATGGTGAATTGAAGCCTGGTTCAAGATCAATTGCATGGTCAATTGGTTAGTGCGGTGCGAGAATCTCTGCCATATCGTCGCTGAACATGTCCACATAGTCCTTGTACCTCTCCGGGATATGACCTCCATCATCAGTAGGTACAGTACCTGTTCCAGCCTCTGTAGATTAGCTTCTATCTACGACTTGGGATTTGGGAAGATAATGGCTAGTGAAAACCAGGGACTTGCGGATCAAGCACATTGGCCGGGAATGAGCCACACCCCACTAGTCAAACAATCTCCTATCGTGACTGAGTGAGCCAGTAGCAGTCATTCAAGTATAGCTATGTGAGGTTCCTCTTCTGCCTCAACTACCGCTGCGGCTCCCTGCTCACTCGTCCCGCGCTTAGGGTTGATAGTCTCCATCTCACTTGCACCTTCCAATGTGGTGACCTCCTTAGTTGCTCCCGGCAGTCCACTGCATTCCCCAATTTGTGGGGCGAATGTCCCGATGTTCTCATTGCCAGCTAACAGATTGTCGAATGTGGTTGCTCCAAGTATTTCAATATCTGGAGTAGGACCGTCCTCACCGCTCTCCCTTGGTTTTCCATCTGCATCCATAGGGATCTCCAACGTTAAGTTGATTGTTGGCGTACGCCCAGCAGTATCTGGTAGATGTACGTTAGTACTTTCGTCATCCCGACCTTCTTACCACTGCGCTATTATACCGGATCTGCAGGCCTCCCCTTGGCCACTTAGGGTTCATAATGAAGTGAATCGACCGGTAGCCCAGTCGATCTCCGGCTTGCGGATTTTGAACCATGGCAATCCCAGTACTAGATTATACGCCCTCATTGGGATGACCAGCACCTCCGGTTCATGGACCGGGGCTAAATGATCCATAGATTTGACTGTCATCGCTGTTTTGTGGCTCTCCCTCGCTTGCACGATCACCTGACTGTCAAGGCTGTGCGTTGTGATGTGCGCTGCTTCATGGGGTAATCCCAGTGTAGGGAGAAGTTGTGGAGACATGAAGATGTGTGTATTGCCACAGTAGATGAGTGCTCGTATGTGTTGCAATTCTCCGTGTTGATCTCGTATCTGGACTTCGTGGAGAATGTGCGATGAATCAGGTGTTGTTGTTGCAAACAATTATTGACATAATTTGAGAGCTTTCAGGCACTCTAAGACGACCCTCGGCCTTAATGAAATCCGATGTGGTTGAATATCTGCTTATGTTGCCATCAATGGCCTCGTACCCACTGACTGCAATTGAAGCTCTGATTTGTCCATCCTCTTCTGCTGAGCCAGGTACCAAGAGCGGTAAGCTAGTTATTTGGTTGCTGACTGTCGAAGGAGTGTTGGTGTTTGATTTGTTTTCCATCTGCTGAAGGAGCAAGGTTTTCGGGGAGGTTAGCGCGTGTACACTCCATGCATTTCGATCTTTTATGCTTAGGCGATCCCCAGCCTTTGCATGTTTCTTCCGACTTCCGAGTTCCGTAGAGCTCTGGCGAGAACTGAGGTGCTGGAGTGCGTTTGTCACCCTTGCCCGACTTTGACTGGTCGGGTTTCGGTGCTTCATCTGGCTCGGATATGGATGGCTGGAAGTTGTATTTTTTTTGGCCTTGTTGAGACAATTGTCCTGACTGCTGTTGCTGTGGACGTGGCTGCTGCAGTTGGGGCATTTTGCTGTCCGGCTTGACCTTTGAATCGGCGGCGCCATTGAAACGCTCTTCCATACTGTCTAATTATGCATTCTTCGGGGTCAATGGCCTGATCCTGGACTTATGTACTGGTCTTAGTCGGCTCCAAGGGATTTCCTAAAGGTTCCTGTTATTCTGCTGGAGCCATCCCACTGGTCTCCAATTTGCTTTGATTCGATTTGCATAGACTCTCACCAGTTCATTTACTCCTTGGAGGAAGACGGTCATACATTTCATTGCCATGTTGAGTTTTCAGTCCACGTCGCCATTCATCTTCGGCATTTCTTCTAAGAAGGCCTCAAAGTCTTCCAAACGAGGATCTGTGCCTCTCCTTAGATCTCGCAGCCACTCTACCGGATCGGTCATCTGTGTCTGTCTCTGTGCTGGGTCCGGGTGAATGTTCCAAGTGCTGAGAAGCCTCGCTGCATAATTCACTGTGGCAGGATCTCGGTGTGGGAATAAGTGCGTGTGAGATTGCAAGTTAGACCATAACGTGTCGAGGAAGTTATCAAGCTCCTCGGCTGCACCGCGGTTCTGTTTTGGATGGGTCATATCAAAGATTTTGGTTTTGGTTCCTTCGGGTCAAATGGACTCTCTGCGATATTCCCGGTTTCCTTCCATCAGTTCGGCATGTTGCAAGCGTAGTTGAGTGTTCAGTCGGATGGCATTGTTTAGCAATTCTCATTGTTCCTCCATCATCTTTCGCATGGACGCAATCGCGGATTGGATGGCGCCTTGGGCTCACTCGGGTTGCCTCCCACAACCTCGCTCAGGTCCTCGCCCACACCATCGCTCAGGTCATCTTCCATGTTGGCAGTGTTTTATTCATTGTCGTGATCACTCGCATCGTGGATTTAATCCTCCGGAAGTATGGAGGCTAGTCGGGTGAGAATGGGGGTTACTCGGCCAAGAGCAGATTGTAGGTTTTCCGTGGTGTAAAGTGTACTAGCGAAACGCAATTGACCTCTGGCAGCTGTCTTAGGAGGCATAGTAGATGATTGACAGTAAGATTGAGGCGCAAGATGTTTGTTTTCGGTCAATTGGGTCGTACTTTGACAATACGGGTAAAAGTCATGTATCCTTGTGAGCAAAATGTATCCGATAACAGAAAAATCAAATATAGTGTAAAGGCATGTGAGCCTACAGTTGACCGCAGACGTATAGTATGGAAGTATGGTTGCACACGAGAGTGAGTGAATTTAGATGTAGAATAGAGTGGTAAGATATTTGATACCGATCTAAGTGTCACGGCAGCGACCAATAAACAATGGCGCTTACCCAGCATCGGGTCACGTGTCGCTGTTACAAGTGGCTTGGATGGCAATTACAAGATGGGGCGTGTTCAGCAAGCCAGATCTCCATTGCTCCCTCATATCACCATACAAGTCCATTACGATGTGTTTATAGGTTTGTTTCCAAACAGGTATATAGTTGAGAAGTGGGACTATGTGGAGAATTATTGATCATCCAGATTAATACAGTGTTCCTTGTTTTAAATATCTTACAGAAAACTCACAATCCATTCTCAGACATAATCTAGATACAGGTTCTGTAGTTGCGGAATCCATATGCCAATATTTATGAACTTGAATATACTACAATGTGGATATCAATTGGTAAAATATGGTAAAAGAGCAAAGTATCACTGCCCGACCACCATGGCATCTTGGTTATATGAAGTAATTTCCATCGAACACAGTAATACATACAGCTCTAGGTTAAGTCAAGTATGTGATCTGAGTATATCTTGCATTCAAAGAATCAATTATATCTTGCTATATTTATGGTGCACAGCTCTAGATTGTGTGTAAGGAATAATATAGTTTGGGGAAATGAGTGATGGGTGGGAATGCCTACACACAGAACTGTTATTCTACTCTGTATTGGCTCTTCTATAGTATGCAATATTTCTGTAAAAAATCCATAATAGGTGAATCTATTGGACTTGGTGTTTGGTCCATTTGGATCTTGCTATAATGGACAAACTGGTATTCACCATTTCCTTATAACTAAATGTCTCTTCATTTTAGTGTAGTTTCTAAAAGTAAGTTTATATAGCCAAGCTATTGTGGCACAGATTAGCATAGAGACAATTGTACTATTACCATTATATTCAACAGAGGCTACTGTTGATATATCTGGCTAATATTCTTAGGATGTATTAGCAACAAGTAATGAAATTCTACATCATCAATATGTAATACAGGCCAGAAGCAAAATGCAGACCACTTAGCACTCCTGTTCAATATACCAGTACTATAACATTATCACAGATGCTCCATGGCCCCCCAGAAGCTGAACAAAGTGCTTACAGATGTTGCGAGAGCATTCTCAGCTCCTGCTGACTGTATTCTCAATTGTACAAGTGTGTTGAAGATGTTACAATATCTGATTCCTAGGATACTGAAATTTTGATGCTGCTTGGACCATTGCACAGATCTGGGAGAAATTTTAAACTGGACAATATTCTGACATTGGTGGTTCTTAGGATTTCACAACTACAAGGTAATTGTTGCATTATATTTCTCTTTGTTTGACATTAGTGTTTAAGATACAAGCAGATTTGCTCTATTGTACTATGACATGAATAATCTATCTAAATATATAGCAATAAACACATAGTGTCAGTCTACCTGCAGGTAGTACTCAACTGCAATAACAGGAGTACCTTGGGAGGACAATTAAGTGACCTTCAATAAGCAGTTGGATACTGTGATTGTGCAATGTTGTAAACTGTGATCGAGTGAACATAGAGATGAACCTGGAAGATGTATATGCCAGAGTTTGGAGATGGACATAGAGGTCATAATTGGGCAAGTATTGATATGCACTTGGAGGTTATGGCTGTGTATATCAAGACACTGTGTTTAGGTGGATATAAAGATGCAATTTGGTGGCAGTAATTGAGCAAGTTTAGTGATGCACGTGGTAGCCACAATTGATTTAACTTTGGAGATGTAAGTGAAGATAGCAATCAAATAAAATTTGAGGTATACTTCACAGCTGTCAAATTGATGGGAGATGCAATACAAGTAGAAACTCAATTAATTGGTTACCTGATAGTTATTGGGATGTAGACATAGAATAAAATACACTGGGCCACAAGAGAAAAGATAAGGGATAAGAGATGATAAATTAACTTGAAGCAGGATACAGTCAATGTTCAAACGATATTTCACTCAGTAAGAACTCAGTATCGAAATGTGTGGAGGTCGAGAGGGGAACCATCACTTTGTATTCTCTGATGATGGTAGAGTTGTGGATGAGAAAGGGAGAGTTAGGTAGTGGATATGAGGAGATAGGGAAAACAATCATGTAGAACTAAAATAAAAGAGAATTATTTCTACAAGCCAATTTACTGTACCTGTTACAGTTGGTATAGGAATAGATCTGGTTGTATAAAACACCCATAAAAAGCATTCTAAATCCAATTGGACAAAATGTACCCTATTTTCCCAAACTATCTCCTATTTTCAAAAATTGTCCCCATTTCTGTTGCTCATTTTGTTGTTTGTTGCCCACATCTTTATTATTACCAGACAGTAACAAATTAAGGTATTTCTCTGTATCTCCCCATCTCATAATCATAATTAAACACTGAAGTTCTCACCCACCAAAGGACTGTGGTAACCAGAGATCATATATCTTGATCGTAAACCCCAGCGGTTATAATTTACATGATCTCACATTGGCACCTGAAAATTACCTATATTCCCAATATTCATCACTACAGAGGGACTGCGTTCAGCCAAAAGATGAAGATAACTATCCGTACATCCCAAGCATTGTGCGTTTTGGATTGACTACATTATCAGATCGAATTGTACCTTACATTCAATTAACTGTCTTCAGATTGAAAACCAGTAACTTGCCTAACCACTACCTCGAACTGGATTCTGAAACTCACCCAGTTGTTGTCTCTAAGTACATCGTGCCATTCACATGATAAAAGCCTCCAAGTACATCATTAAATTCGACCCATTATATTCACCACATTTATTCCGAATCTCAGTTAATTACTTCCTTCATCTTCATTTGTAAGTTTACAAATTAGCTGCTTCCAATGTTCATCTTTAAGTTCACTCAATTACTACCACCAAGTGCAATCCCAGATTTACTTGATAATGGCCATGAAGTGCACTTGTGAATTAGCTCAATTATATCATCCAAGTGAAAATCAAAACATCAATCATTCTGCCTTCTGAGTATATTTGTCACATTCGGCAGATTTTCATTAGTGGATCCTGCTTTGATTCAAACGAAGTACTATATCACCCATCTTTGTCAGACCCTGTGTTGATTACTAACTACATAGATATATAGATAAGAATGCAGACAAAATAGTTCAGTTTTAGTATGGTATAATGATAAGATGGAAATATAATATAAAGATGCACTGGCAGGGAGTTCAAAAGAATATGTTGTTTTTTCATAGCTGCTCTACAGTAATTCACTATAATTCTAAAGATGTCTTCCGCATTGTCAGGTGCCACCAAGATTGTTGGGAGTCTTTCTGGAGCATTGCACAATGATTGTCAGTTCTCCGAAGCATACTGTATCATTGTAGAATATGTTCAGTTCACTCTGAGAATTGAGATTTGTAAGATTCTCATTCTCCAATACCCACATTTTGCAAGATTCTTTTGGTGACAAAAATACATTTTGCTAATATCTCTGTCTTTCAATACTTATTAACAAACCAGTTCATGTTTTTATATTCAATAAAGATAATGTATCAAGTGTGATGCATAAATACACAAATAATAGATTTTATCAGATTATCATCAGTACTCTTTCCTCCAAACATAATTCTCTTTTATTCCATTTCTGGCCATGTTTCGCATTTGTATCGGCAGTTGATAATTTGTTGACACAACCATATCGATGAGGTTTACATTTTTGCCCAAATTAGCAACTATTGTTTTACAGAAATAAAGATCAGATTTCAAAATCGAACAAATCTGTGTATATTTGTAACAACTCTCACAATGGGTCGGGGCAGAACTTAACCTTACCACTACAAGTATGTATTAGTCAATCTGAAGTTCTGGGTATTGAATGAATAGTGTCAGATATATGCATAGGTTGTTCTGCTAAGGCAATAATGATTTCCACACACATGGCTACGAAATTGAAGTTCCAGTGGCTATGATAGCCATGTGTGTAATGTTCACCAACAGTCTTGAGTTGCCTAAACCAGAGACCAATACGATCTAATTAGTCAACTGGATAGTTCAGTTTTGATAAGAGCCGATTCCAGAGTCTCATGAGTACTGTACTAAGCAATGTGAATACAAAGTAGGCCTCTTGTACTGATGTCATAACCATGAGCTTCAATTACAGATTCTCAAGACAGTTGAATCTAGATTGGTTTTAGCAAACTGTCTATTAACTGAATTTTATCCACTCTGGCAATATAGTCAGAAGGTGATATTTGTACAGTATTATGGTCTATAAATATATCACTTATCTCAATCAGAGTAAAGTTCATCAGTTGGTGATAGAGGAATTGAAGTTTTAAAAATTAGTGTTGGTGTGAGTGGTGTGTGATTGGGTATTACTTGATGATTAGTTACAAATAGAGCATGAGGTTAATTGATAGGCAGTTATTTTGAATATTGAAATAATGTGCATCTGCACAATCACACTAGTGATATAGCAGGGGTACCAGTTAGAAAGAGAAATGCCAATTGTGATATATCTTGCAGGTAATATATAAATAATTTTCACTTGGCTGAGTAATGAATGTAATGATCATTACCAGAATTCAAGAAATATATCAGGATGGTTGCAAAGATTTGAACCTCCATATATTTCTCATTATACAATAATTAGTCATCAATAAATCACCCCAGCTGCAACAATACCAGTAATATGAATTGTCTATTGATGGGAAATTCAAAGCGTACATAGATAATCTGAGACTGAGTTTAAATTTGGAAACAGAAATTATTCACTTCATTGTAATCAGGTGCACTGTTGAGTCATTCAACCTTCATCAGACTGATTATAACTCCTGATAGACAATAACTTTGAGTCATCCTTGGAAGATATAACAATGTAGGCAATATTCTCTTCTGGTATTGGATTACATGATACATCTTCTGGCATTCTGGGCTGAAGTGCTACTTGTGGAGCAAATTATTTCTGAGGTCATAATTGAAGTTCAGGTACACCTCACTTCTGCAATCAAGTCCAGTTTCAAGCCAACAGAATTTGCTCTGCCAGTAGATTTTATCAATATACTGAACATTGACTAGCTGCAGTTTATTATGGACCTATCATTTCAGTTCAAGTACACTACACATCTACAAATCAGCCACTAAAGTTGAAGTACCCAGTTTGTATTACACATATATATGTCATGGTAGTTTATTTCCAGCATCCTTTCTTCCAATGTGAATGTGGGTATGTCTACATTACAAACTGCTGGAATGATCATGAAATTGCATCCACATTGAATCCCAGTACTTGATCATTATCTGACAATATTATTAACCATTCATTTGAAAGGTTGGTATTGGATTTGAAATGTCTTCTCACAAGTCAAGCTTCAGAGCATCTGAAACATGACAATATTCATCTTATTGGAACTGCCCTACAACTGTATTTTGGATGGACAATGTTTAAGTAAGTTGATCTGCTCACCAAGCTTCCCAAGTACCAGCTTGCTGAGTCCTCATTTACAGAGCCACAGGTTAAACAGAGCCATGTGAGAGTATGCACCCTTAGAATGCAGGAACTGGATAAAGTGCGAATTAGTGAAACTGTTGACATCATGAAAGAATTGTAGAAGAGCTGCAACTAGATGCAGATAATCTTGCTTACTACTAGGTTATGTTCCATAGAGAGTATCTCAGAGTATACAATATCACCTAAGTCATGATCTGTACAGTTGTCAAGTCCAATTTCAAGTTATCTTGAAGGTGGATAAATTTAATTATCAGCTTAAGATAACTGTGGATGAATGATGTGAAACTATTGATTCATGGTCGGGAGGATTCACTGACGGATCTAGGGTTCAAGAAAACAGTTGAGACTATCCTGCACTGAAAGAAGGTAAGCAAAGATGGAAAAGAATATAATACCATTGATGAGTTGTGTTGGAATTTGATTGAACATTATGTGATTGCTGATGAGATGTATTGGATGGTTGGGAAATTCACCATGGAGTTAAATGAATATTTTGAGTAATTGAATTAGTTTGAATCAATTTGGATGGCAAAGGAGTACTTGAATCAATTCTGTCAGGTGTTTAATATGCAAGGTGATTCAATTGAGATTGCAGCGTTACTTTCAGAGGGACTGGGTGTCAAACAGAACTAACAGGGAGAGGACCTAGTTGATTATGAGGAGGGGATGAAACACATGAAAATGGGAATATCAACAATCACCGATGGACCAAAATAGTCTGAAGTGGAGGTACAAGATATGAACCAATGGAACACCAAGAATTGAGATCTGGTGCTGGAGAATGCCATGTTGGTTTTGAACTCTGGATTGGTATATCTGGCTTTTCTTGTGGTTTGCTGAGATGAATTCAGTGCAAGAGTAAAATAGCAAGGTAAATTTTTGCCAGATATGTCTGCAGGGAGCATGGTTCCAAACTACACCACAAAGTATATGTACCGACTTGCTCGAAAAACTCATACATGGTCATCGAAGTACAAGACAGCTTGGATGAACTAATTTCCCATGAATTCAAATACCCAACCTGGTACATCCTGTGTGGTATATAGATACATGAACAATATTGAAGAGAAAATAAAAATATGGTATATAATACATGTGGTGGATTTCATGGTAGACATTGACATGGATTATATAATGCTATCTACCAATTGAAGAGACCAGTTGTTTTGCTGCAAAGTTGTAGTCTGAAATGTACCATCACTTTGATCTATCAAACTTACCATGTAGAAAGAGAATTGAAGAACAGACTGGTTCAATAGTTATTCAAAAGTCAATAAGAAATCAGATGTTATGGATAATACACAGAATATAATCTGTCATAACATTTTGATTCAGCTTTGGGTAACCGAGACAAATGAACTTATGTGGTGTGCAACTCATAGAGAAGCGGTGTTTGAGGCGGTAATCTATAGCATCGTTGACACATGGCAGTATGAAGTCCTATCAACTTGCATCTGGAGGCTGGCAGTATTGTATCAATTGTACATGATGACAAGACATTGTGCTGAATTCCCCAAGATGCAGGAGAGCCAGAGGTCTGATATCTGTGGCAAGTTGTGCTTGACATGTGACGCCTTGGAACATGGGAGAGGTGGAGAAATGATGCCTCTGGTCGAGTAATGTCAACATATCGAGCTATGAATCACAGAAGAGCCAGCACTGATACCTCTGGTCGTGTATTGTCTGCACATTGAGCTATGGTTCATAGGCAAGTCGGAGGCCTGCATCCTTTGCCAAGATTTGTACAGATCGAGTCATGAAATGCGGGATGGTTGGAGCTATACAGCATGTAACATCTGGTAGAGACTGTATCTTCTTCTGAACTTCATGATCTTCCTCCTCCTCATCTGCCTCCTCTGTCTCTTCTTCATTCTTATCATCATCTTGAACAACACTGGCATTTCGGCTTTTGTTGTATTCCTCTGGCCCATCATCATCATTGTAAATCTGCGTGTCTTCTTCAGCTTCGGTTGGTTTGTGCCAGAAACAATTGATCATATCTAGCTCAATGGTATTCATGATATCTGAGTATCTAGTTCAAGGGTTGCTACTCAGATGCATAGCCACCCATATGTACTTAGTATTGACTATGACAAGGTCAGCCCGGTTCCAACAGAATCTTTTGTTGGAGATTCTAAGCAGCTCATTTTAAGGCAGACACACTCCTTGGTTTTCACCCTGGGGCTCTCGCGAACGAACAATTCATCTCTTCTATACGCCATCCGGTAGTTGGAGAATTCTGACATACTGTGCCTGTCTTGAGCCCTCTGTGTCACCTTTTGGAGGGTCATCTATCAGTAACAACAACAAGTCATTCTGAGGCTCAGCATTGTGAGATGATTGGTAGTCTGTGCAACGCAACCTATGCGGTGTGGAATCATAACCACTGATGGACTGGCAGTTGGCAACAAGAGCATTGTGTAGGTTGTGTTGGGTCAGATGCATCCAAGTGATACCCCTCCTATCGGTGGTGGGTATATTAAAGTTGTATCCATTGTATCAATATACAGTCACTACAAAAAAGTCTTCATTATTTGGTCCATGCGCCCCCTCACAAACACACACTCCAGCAACAAAAATCATTATTACACCCCATCTAAAGATGATTCAATCTTCAAACCAAAAATACAAAGTGTCTAGATACTGATAATGATGTCTGTGTAAGGAGAAAAAAATCGAATAGAATTACATGCTCAGTACCTTGGATACCATCCTTTAGCATTAGTTTCAGCAGCCACCCTGTTGGGCATGCTGATCAACAGTATGTCAAAGTATGCCTCCGGTATCTCCTCCCAGATCTGGGGCAGAACTTCAGCTATCCATACTTTCACTGTATCCAGGCGTCCATTTGTGTTCCAATGTCTGGGTATTTCCAATGAAGTCGGCGCTTGAGCTCTACCCAGATATGCTCGATGGGGTTGAGGTCTGGGTAGTGATAGCAACAGTTCCGGACCGTCACTTCGGGTCCGGGTCCGGGTCCAAACCGAACCATTGCCAAATCGGCCGTCCGGGTCGTTAATGAACCAGAACTGCCCACTCGGGTACGGTACCATGGTAAACTCCCAACCCATTAGAATCGGGCGGGTAGTAAGCGGGTCCATCTATAGATTCATATAAGGCTCTTGTATTTGCAGTGTGTTAATAGTATCTTATCAGAATCGGGTTTTCAGCAACCAACAATGTGCTTTTGGTTGTTGAGCTGTTTGCAATATCGATTAATTTGGTATCTGTGTTTCACCTCCGATGAATTGTAATGTTGCCTAGCAAGGCGGTCAATAATACAGGTTTGCACGCGAAGATCTGCGCGATGCTTTGATTACGAAATATGCAAGTCCTAAAACTGTTGATGCTCCATTGACGCTCATTTTCAGGATGCCGCAGGTAGCATGTCGCTGTAGCTTTTGCCTGTAAAGGCTGCCAATATCTCATAAATGGATGTCTGCAACCAATCGGAACATAACTTACCCAAGATGCAACGCTAACAATCCTCGACACTCCGTTGACGCGCATTTTCTGGATGCCGCAGGGTGCGTGTCGCTGTTGTTTTTGGCAGTGAAGGCTGCCAATATCTCATAAATGGATCTCTGCAACCAATCGGAACATAACTTACACATGATGCAAAGCTAAACATCGTTGATGCTCCGTTGCTGCTCATGCTGAGAATGGGGCGGTGAGCATGTTGCTATCTCTTTTGCGAATAAAAGCTGCCAATACGTCCGGTATGCATCACAACGACCAAGTCACTGGTGAATTACGGTACTTACAACACCACAAATTGTTGACGCTCCGTTGACGCTCATTGTAATGTATTGTCCATTCATCATCTGCTGCCGTCGATAATTGTTTTCATCCTCATTTGACTTCATCGGTTGTCTTTCTGCATGATTGAGACTCGGCCCTGCGGCAAAGCCGAGCGGAATAATCATCCTGCACTGTTCACTCTCACACGGCTAAAAATGATGCATCATGCCAAAAGATTCATTGCGCCTGCTATATATCCATTAATGAACCGATATTCACACACTACTTCTTACCAGTTGCCCATAATATATCTCTAACTGAAACTCTCGGTCATGCTACATAAAGCTGGTGAACCATTGACGCATTCTGTTCTACTTTTTCTTCCCTCCTGTATTTCTCCGCGTTTCTGCTGCATTGACCGTCACCAACAACTGTTCAGCCTGTCTCATTGACTTCCATGTTGGCCGAACCAATCCGGGCACATTTGGCGCGGCGCTCACATCCTGCTGCTCTGGGCATTCTGGATCCTCGATGCCATTGTTCTGCTCTATATTGGATTCATCGTCCGCTGCGCAATCCTCTTCGCTGTCAGTTGGATTATCCATGTCGCCATTCCAGTTTAGCCAACCATCGGTGTCCGAAATGCTTTCAGGTGCGCTATCCTCGTCGCTTTCGACTGGATGACGGTTGATTCCTCGGATTTGGCGGACCTGTAAGATATGAGTTCGTCCTCCAGGGAGGTCCATTGCAGACAATGGTGTTTGCAAAGGTGATCTTTCTGACAATTTAAATGCAGCCGCTCCATCATGTTGACAGAGTGACCAGGATGCATTGACGATCTCTTCCGTGTCCGAAATGGCTCCCATGGCGGTCATCTGCGTGTTTTGAGCCCGAGATTCCTTCTGGGTAGCACGTAGGTTTTGGCTGCCCAGCCACATCTCCAAAAAGTCGTGAACTTTGGCCATTCTGTGCAATTTCCTTTCCTCCGCCTCTTTCTTCATTTCCGAGTCATTTTCTGTGTTCATGGTATCCAATTGTGGGCCACTGCCTGCCAAAATCTCGTTATTGGCTCGAGCAAACTGCCTTACAACGACTTTTTTGCGAAGGGTTTCGCCTGTGGTTTTTGACTGCCTCCATCTAATAACATCTCGGCCAAGGGAAACATTGGCCTCCACTCTGACACCGTGTGGTATGAGAGAGAATATGTCGCGCGCCACATTGGAGAGATCGGCGTACTTTGAGTGTGTTTCTTCCTGTTGGCGCCCCCACTCGGTTATGTCCGGTATCCAAAATGTACTGCTAATCTCCATTGGGTCGGAGTGGTGATCATTGAGATTTGGATCAATGGGTCCGCTGTCCTTTGGTGCTTCAGGCGGCGGATTCAAATGAAGCCTGGCGGCGGTCAATAAGCAGGCTGCGCGATCGCTTTGTCCGGGTGTTGCCTCAGCCACATTGTTAGGCGTTAAGTATTCCTCATCATTGCTGGACAAATCATATTAATCAAAGGATGATTGACCGGACCCTGATGCCGTTGCAGAGGGGAGGAGATTGTTGCTCGGTACCGTTTCGAGTTTATTGACCGGCACATGTCGATGTTTGGCACACTATTCATTCTCCCCATACTTCAGAAAGGCCTCTTGGTATTGTTTAGTGTAGGATGTCTCGTCCTCAAGATTAATATCCATTCCCTTGTCCCACTTTCTGAACGATCGCAAGTTCTGGAAAGGATCGAGGATGTGTGCGGAAATAAGAAGCATGCCTGTCGTTGGAATCACTTCAGCATAGTATTTGGAAAGCTTCTGTGGAGCCAACTTCACAGCTAAGAACAAGTCTTCTTGCCACTGAGTCTTCTTCTTAGCCAAAGCTCGCATTACACCATCCATGTGATCGAACATGTCATTGTACACTGTGATGACGTGATGCAATGTGACTGTATGCCACTTCGACATCCAAAGGGTCCAATATCGAAATGGCCTCAGTACTTCCATGATATACTTGACAATCGTCCACTCATCCTGAGTTGTGAACAGTGGCTGGTACTAACTGTATTTTCGATTATGAAGCCACTCACGTGTGAATTGCCGTAATCGGTTGGCGCGCTCGAGCAACTCCAGTGTAGAGTTCCAACGTGTCTTCACCACCATAATCGGAAGTACTGCAATGCGGACTTTAGCTTTTTGACAGTCAATGAACTCGTTTCGGCGACCAGGTGTTAGCGTAATTACTACAGCAAGCATTCTCTGCTATATGAAGGTCAGCTTCAGGACAATCAAAATATCATGAAATATGTACTTTCTCACTTATCTTTGCTAAACCTGGTCTCATGGCCGACACCTTGTTGATTCTAGCATTGCCCTCCTTTCGAAGTCTCTGTCTCTTCCCAGTGTCCATGCTTTCATTCTCTCCAAATTGCTGATCATGCTGATGGGCTTCCCAAGACTTGGCTCGGCCTTCACACCGAGACTGCTCATGAATGCACCTAAAGCCAGCTGTATGACGTGCGCCATGCAAGGTATGTGGTTCCTCAATGCCAGCCACTCAATTCCAGAGGCCTCAAGTGTTGATTGCAGCTCGCATGGCATCGACTAGTTTGAGGAAGCATTTTCCGTTGTAATACCAAGTAAACGGCCATCCGTAAGCTCAAAACGATCCAGCACATCCTTCAAATGTACAGCTACCCTTGCTCCAGAAAATTGGCCCTTGACCTATCATCCTAAATTGACTTTCGAAGCGGGAACAGAACAGGCGATAAACCTCATCGAAAGCGAGTTGAACTTCACGCAATGCCCAATTTCGATCTATATAGTACGCAATGACCGATGTTATGGCTTGTTTGTGTGTTGAAGTCCCTCCGTCCAATGCTAAACGAACTTTATTTCGTAACGGCACTAGCCTCTTGATTGTATCCACAGTCAGTGCAAATTCCCTCCGGCAAATGATACTAAGGGTCGTAGCCGACGGTAGGACTAGGTTGTTGCATAATGCCTTATATGATCGTGGTAGCTCAAGATTTGACCTAGCGTTCCATGGAAAGAGTGCCGAAACAAATCCTAACATGAGGTATCGACACCATGTGTCTTGGTGAAATTCGGAGGTTACAAAGTCCTTAGCTGCCAGTTTGGAACGTTTTGTCTGTCATTTCGATTAATATGGATTTAACTGAATATCAAATCTGATTTTCCTCTGCAAACTTACCATTGTGATTCCTCGACTTCCTTGCCTCTTCAGGATGGCCAAAGCTGTTTCATCCACTGTCGAACTAGTCAATTCAGTAACCTCTGACTCTGTTAATTCGTTTAACTTTGTGATGTGAGCTTTTGCCAGCAAGTCTTTCCCCATTGAGCTGGTCCCAGGTTCTGATGGATGGCGAAGAACTTGATGACAATCAATACAAATGATGCCAGGGCTGCCGGTCTCCTCAATTCCGCAGTGTCAATAGAATCGCCATGACGGCACATGTCTAGAATTGCTCCAACCAATAGGCCGCTTCGAGCCTTCATTCATTGAAACCCACCAAGCATCGAAGATGATTTGCAATGTAAGGTCTCTCAAATTGCGAATAAAGACACGTTGATTTTTGGAACAGATCATAACCTCAAGTAATGAGGTGTTCAAAGATTTTGTATCGGACATGGCGGTACAAATCAGCAAGCTGTGTATTCCGACTCGAGAGACTGCCGAAAATAACGATACAGTACAGCCGACTGCGGGTTTATAAATATTGACTCTACAGCTACAAGGAAAATAATCAGATCAGTAAGACATTGCATGCATATTCGTGAAGTTGAATACAAGGACGGATTGCAACGACTGACCGCATAATACTCCATTTGGGAACCGCATAATGCAGTTTATTGCTGTGTAGCGTTCAGAGCCTTGAAGCACAGTGGGCGCTGAATTGTAGGAGGCGGATGCGATATCGTCACTTGCATTTTAGCCAATAAAGGCTGTCGATAGAATCATTGTGGTTTATCTCCGTTCCATTCCGGTTAGATTATCTAAGATGCTAGCGCACAAATCGTTGACCCTCCGTTGACGCTCATTTCGGGACATGGTTACGATCCTGTTGTAAGGATATTTGCCTATATAGGCGGCCAATGGTACGGTTGTAGATCATTGTGGTCGCACAGCCCCTTGATTTTCCAAGATGGAATGCCTGAAATTGTTGACGCTCTGTTGACGCTCATTATTAGAGCATAGTGACGATGTCGTCGAACACATTTTTGGCTAGAAAGACGGCCGATAGTTCAATTATGTGTTCATGTCGCCGTGCTGACCTAGGATTTGCTGAGATGCATGGCCAAAAGTCGTTGATGCTCCGCTGACGCTCATTTTCAGGGCATAGAGACGATGTCGTCAAAAGCATATTTGCCTAGAAAGACTGCCGATAGTTCGAATATGTGTTAATGATGTTGGACTGCCCTTGGATTTTCCATGATGCATGGCCAAAAGTTGTTGACGCTCCGTTGACGCTCATTTTTAGGGCATAGTGACAATGTCGTCGTAAGCATTTTTGCCTAGAAAGATGGCCGATAATTCAATTATGTGTTAATGTCACCACACTGCCCTCGGATTGTCCAAGATGCATGGCCAACAGTCGTTTACACTCCGTTGATGCACATTCTTAGGACATAGTTGTGATGTCGTAGTAATCGTTTTTGCCTAGAAAGGCAGCCGATAATCTGACTATGGCGCAATTTAGCCGCACAGCCCTAGGATATCACACGATACAGGGCCAACAGTCGTTGATGCTCCGTTGACGCTCATTTTTAGGACATAGTAGCGATGTTGTTGCAAGAGGATTTGCCTAGAACGGCGGCCGATAGCGCGATTATGGGGTAACATCGCTGCATAGCTCATGCATTATCCAAGATGCAAGGCCAAAAGTCGTTGACGCTCTGTTGATGCTCGTTTTTAAAACATAGTAGAAATGATGCCACCACGATTGTTCCATAGAATGGCGGCCGATATTTTGATTGTGACGTACTGGAACCGCGCAGCGTACTGGATGTTTCATGACGCAATACCAACAATCGTTGACGCTCCGTTGACACTCATTTTTAGGATGTGGCAATGAGTGTGTCACTTACATTTTTGGCAATAACGCCGACCTCGACATCCGGTTTGGAAGGATGTGACAATTCAGCCCATTGATTGCTGAATGTGTAAGACTCAAAATCGTTGACACTCTGTTGACGCTCACATTAATCACATTGAAACTGCCTTTGTACACTCAATAATTGTATGCAACCAATCATATACTCATTATTGACCTCCAGTATTGCGTTTGTATGTATTATTGTTTGCATCCAGGAGTTTTGTTACCTCTCAATTTCTGATCAACTGCTATCTACGCTGTCTGAGTGAGAAATGACGTGGCCCTATCACATTCCCACGCTTTCGGCCTGCAATTGACGGCATGTGGTTCATTTCACTAGTTTTTGGTACATATAGTGCGACTTCCTCACCAATCCATATCCAGCTCCTTCTCCTCGATTTCCATGACGTACCACAAGCAATTTCAAATATCTCAACCGTGTGCACCAGGTCTGTGCGGAGAGTTATGCAGTTGGATACATGGATGAATTTAGCATGACAGTTGTCGTTCAGATTGATTCGTCATGCGCACTGACCGCTCTTTGTATGACATGTGTAACATCACTCACTTGAATTTTGTTAGCACATTTCGTCACTAATATTGCTTTTGCATCGTCAGTTAACAGTCACTTACAAAAAGAAACTGCACTTTTTGGCTGTCTTACAGTGCGATTTGGATTCTAGAACTTTCACATGGTGCGTTTGACCCTTGCACATGCACAGATGAATTATCATGTCTCACAATTTTATCAGTGAAATCAAGAAAAAGCTGACACGTAGCGAAATTGGTAAACAACTTGTCTCTCACCGCGATCGGACGTCAAAAATTACAGTGTGCATTTCGATTCTTCCGCGGACACAGGAGCTGTCACCATCTCTTTGTCGGAATCCGATATCAATATGGTAATTAGCTGGAGGCTATATGCAGGGGTAAAAGCTTAGTGGTTCAACAGAGCTTACTGGTTCAACTGGCTTTGCTGTCAGCAACGTTGGCGAATTGGGCTCAACAGCTGGTTGACCAGTCGGTATGCTCGATTTTGACTGCAGCTACACTGAACCTAGCCTGATATGACTACTTCCCGGTCGAGAGGTCCCTTGCGGACTTCGCCGTATTCCAGGGACAATGTCAACACTCTCCATAAGCGCTCCAAATGTTCTAGGTGGAGGTGCCGGAGCGTCATTATTCGTTTACGGCTGAACAACTGCCGGAACCCTCAATTCAAATGTGCCGTACTTCTTATCTCGTTCGCAGAAGTAGTCGGCTGCATCCTCCCAGCCCAGTTGAGTCAATTCGTCGAGCTTCATCTGCTTCTGCCGAAACCTCTCCATGCGCTTCTGTACGGTTTTGGTGATTGTGCCCATCACCCAGCCGGGTTCGTCATCTTCGCTCAGCTTTCCCTGCCCAGTCTCTTCATCGTCCTCATCTTCCCCATCCACCCCATTGTCGGAACTTGCAAGATCACTCAGACTGTCTCCGATAGCAACCAGCATCTCGTCAAACGTTTTTTCGGGCTCTCTGTATGTCAATCCCGCAATTTCCGCATGCTTTATATCGTCCTGCTCTTGCTGAACTGCTGCCTCTGCGCCTTCAACTCGCTTTCTTGCCCCAGCGTTCTCTCTCTCAACATAATCCTCAATCCATTTCTCTTTCTTTTCATTGCTTAAGTAGTGCGTTTCTCTTCGTTTCTCCGCCGCAAGCTTCTTTTTGGATCTCAAGCTGCGCAATGCCCCAAGTGCTCGGACTCTCTCTGTTTCCAAGCCGCTCTTGCCTTCAGGCGCATGATGATGTTGTTGGGTTGACCGCTTTGTCGATTTGCCGTATCTGCCAGCCGGAAGTGGCGAAAAGTTCTTTTTGGCAGCATTGACCATTGTAGTTTGCATGGAATTTGTTGTTGGGCGAGATGTTGGATGTTGCAAGTTACGGACAATATGGAGGCAAGCTGCGTCTTTTATGTCAAGGTTGGTACGTTTACTCATCTTGAACAAAGCAAAATCTCCCTCTTGACTGTCAATAAATCAGGAATAGTGACGCTAACCATTCAACATGACATGATTGTTAGCGTCATTTTCATGCAATATCCCAGGGATTATTTGAGACAAACATCAGCAGACGTCCTGACCCTCGAAGAACATCCTATTAATATATAGCGATTAGGCGATTCCGGCAGTCATTGACTGCAGTTTATCCCTGTTACCAAACAAACAACATCAGAACGACTTTTTGCAAATTGCGGGGCGGTGGGAAACCCCGGCAACTTGCAGCCATACTCAGCAGGACTCATCTTGAGCATAACGATCATGTTGGCTGCTACTCATTCCATTCTGACAAGAAGCTAACTGTATACTCCTCAGGGCTTCCCACTTCCTCTCGTTATCATTGTCCTCTCCTATTCCTCACCATCACATCATGGATACACAACCACCTCCGCCAGGTGAGAGCGGATCGAATACCGGCCGATTGGCGGGCGCTACAACAAATACGGACATTCTTGGCACACAACAAGAGCGCAGACACAAGTTAGTTCACCCCGATGCTGCAAATGCAGCCACCAAACATATGACCCAGGATGCACATTTAAAAATTGTCCGCAAGACCGGCAGCAGGAAAAATAAGAAGCATCATGCAGTGGGATGTAAGTATATCCATATCGAGGCAAAGGGCGGTCAATTAACTGTATTACGTACTGCGGGTGTCCATAGAGAGCTACGTAACGAATTTATCGCTACCCAACACGGGAAACCTCCGTGGTCGACAAAGGCATTTATCCACACAGTCCGCGAAATCAAACATCATGATGTTGTCAGCTCTGGGATTTTCGCAGATGAATTTCCTGATGAGCATCCCCGTGAGTGGACGAAGCAGGCATTAATCACCTTAGAGGAGGCCACAGAAGCGTATATGGTAGAGGTAACAGCCGAATTTCATTGTTAGAAGCAGCAACTAATGTCTTGTAGGTTTTCAGCATGTCTGCAACTATGGCAAGGCAAGGAGGTCGGGTACAGCTGGGACAGTCCGAGATGCGCCTGGTGTTGAATATGGCCAAAATGGCCAACGAAAGCTTTTCACGTGCAGCAATCGAGGAAACAAAATACCACATTAAGAAACCATGCGCCGAGGTCCGAGAAGAGAAGAAGCGGGGCGTTGAGTTTCCTGGGCGCGAGAAGGTGAAGGCTGCGATACAAAGACACCCGGCAATGCTTCGTCAAAACCAAATGTCAGGCTGCCGTCCTTGCCAAAATGGCATCGCAAAGAATCCGCAGACATGCTGGAGACGTAAAGGAGCAGGTGCACCTGCACCCCACCGACGCAGAGAGCGGACTCCAGAGCCGACTCCACCACTGCCCGGCACGCCACCTGCCACAACTGGTAACACTTCCGGAGTTCAACCTTCTCAAATCGTCAATTTGCCCGCCGGATATACGTATTCAGATGCAGCTCTTCACTGTATGGAATTTTTCGATGATGAGGATTCCGAGCAAGATACCGATTTTGATCCAGATATGCTGACTGATGAAGGTTAGTACACTCTCTTTGGTGTGGTAATGCAGCTAACAATCATTTCGAAGACAAGAGCAGCGGATTGAGCAATCCTGCAACTCATGACGAGCATTGAGCAAAAGACACGGGATTTTGGAGATTATTATTAAATATGTCTATGTATTTTTAAAGAACAACGTAGTGATCAAGAAGAAAGTAAACAAAAACGCTAGAAAGGCTGCCAAAACATTGTGAATGATGGACTGTGCCAAATTGAATGATTGCATATTGCGGATACAGCCATGGCAAAATGAGCTTCAAAGGAGCATCAACGATTTCTGGTCATGCGTCCTGGGAAATCACACCTCCGATAGGTTGTTGTCAGTCATAGATGAATCTTTGGCTGCCTTTATAGGCAAAACAGATTGCAATACCCTTCCTGCCCCATCATGAAAATGAGTGTCAATGGAGGGTCAATGATTTTTGGTCATGCGTCCTGGGAAATCACGCCTCCGACAGGTTGTAGTCAGTCATAAAGGAATTATTGGCTGCCTTTATAGGCAATACAGATTGAAATACCCTCCCTGCCCCATCATGAAAATGAGCGTCAACAGAGCGTCAACGATTTTTGGTCATGAGTCCTGTGAAATCACACCTCCGATAGGTTGTAGTCAGTCATAGAGGAATTATTGGCTGCCCTTATAGGCGAAACACAGTGCAAGACCAAATATTGTTGACGCTATGTTGATGCTCTGTTGACGCTCATTTTCGGGATGTGGTTGGGCGCATCGGTATGCTTGTTTTGAATATCAAGGCGGCTAATACATCGAAAATGAACCGTGACGCACCAATGTCAATATTTCACGATTCACAGTAGCATATCTGAATGCGACCATAAATGTGAAACCCAAAACACAGAACGGGAGATTGGAACCGACGGGTCTAGCCAACCCGGCGAAACCCGCAGGTTGACGGGTACGGGTCTGGGTTTGGCCCGCCAAGAGTCAGCGGGTCGGGTTTCCTGATTGGTCTGGAACCGAACTGACCCGTTTTCGCGGTCCAAACCCGGACCGCTGGCGGGTCAACCGGACCCCTTGCTAACACTAGGTCTGGGGAATAAGGTGGCCATTCATCCACCTGCATGTTACATTTCTCAAAAAAATCCATAACGACAGCTGCTTTGTGTAAAGGAGTATTGGCATGCTGGAGGATGGGATCCCCAGGGTGTCATGGACATGTTTGAGGACAAGAAGAAGAAGGTACTTAACAAGCTTGACATAAACTCTCTTATTGACCAATTTGACAATGAGAGGGCAGAAAGTTCCATGGTTCCAGCCCAAAAAACAACCCCAGACCATCAAGGAAACCCTGTTGCCATTTGGTGTTGGTGCAATGTAGTCTTTAGACCACTTTTCGGGTGGTTGTTGAAAGACCCTCATTTGCCGCATGAATTACTCTTCTCCACTTAGCATTCATCACATCAAACAACTCCTCTCCACTTCTCATGTGTCCAATCTTTGTGTTCAAGTGCTCATTGTAGCCTTTGGAATATGTGTCTGTCCTCAAGCTTTGGTCTTTTCTTCACTTGCCACTTCCTATAGTTGTTTTGCCACAGGTAACAATCAATGCTTGACAGTAATACAGTTTGTGTTTATGTATCAGACAATTCCGCTGGTGTGAGTCGTCTGCATTTCTTGACTGGTTGTACAATTGATGCGTGTTGTTGCTGAGACAAAATTCATGGTCTGTTGCTTCATGGGGTGTTTTCAAGGGATTGGCGGTTGGAAGCATGCGCAAAAAAATTGCACACTGTAGACTAATGTCGCCCTGCAATCAGGCTAATTGCTGCAAAATGGTATCTGAAGGAAAAGAGAATGAGGAGTGCCCCTTCTCTGCCAGAGACATCTCTTGCTGGGCAGTTACAGGCATTGTGCAAGGTGTTGCGAGCTTGCAAAGTCACAAGCCCATATATTTGATGCTATGCATGTGGACTGAAACACCAAGACTTTAGCGTAGTGACTGTATGTATTCAACAAGTGGAAAGTTGTGCATTGGATGTCGCACATTCTTGATGGAGAAGGCCTTCTGTCTGGGTGGTAGCAGTCCACAGATCTGGATACTTTGCTCATCCTTGTGGCAGCTGAGAGGGATATTCTCTAGTATTGGCACATGTGTACAGTCGGAATTGTTGACAGCAAGTTGATAATGTAGTCAATGGAACTGAAATGCCTCCTGGATTTCATGGAACAGTGGCCTTGCTTAGCCACTAGCCAGTGGGGAAGGCACCGCATCCGGAGGTCATGGATGTGTGAGTAGTTCTTGACAATCTGTTGCTCTTACACAAAGTTGCAATTTAACCTGGGATAATGGCCTATACACATCTTTGAACAATTGATGTTCTGCATATCAGTACTGTCTCTGACTAAATGTCGAAAGTGCGAGATTGATTCCTTATATTGCAGCATTAGGTGAAGATAGATGAACTCGAAGCTGGTATGTTCCCATAATGTCGAATTGTAGACTCGCTGTTGGTGCTTTTGGTACTCTCCATTTCACTCATCCATTGGGGAACCGGATTGATCTTCACTGCATGAGGGCTTTTCTTCATCCTCCATGGCATGTTTGAACTTGAGTTGCATCTCCAGATTCTTCCTGCATGCAATTGTAATGATATCAGTGGCCTTGAATGTCTGGGAAGTGGTAAAAATGTCCTTCATGGCATGGAATGCGTGTAAATTGTCTGCTACATACTTGAGAGTCTTGGATGTGTGGCTTTGGTGCATTATTACAAGACTCCAGTCGACCTGGTACTGAATACAGGTGAGTACTATCGGAAAGCCAATTGACTCCCGCAGTAGATTGTTTGGAGATTGGCTGTCGACCACAGGTAGATCATTCGACAGAAATTTCCCATCTCTTAATTACTCCACTGTGTCATTTGCCAGTAGGCATCACCACAGTAATAGAGACTGGGGTATACAGGAATGCCATCCCAAATATCAACAAATACTGTGGCTTTCCCGTGGGGTTATAGGAAGCCTGCAATCAAGGTCATAACGTAATCAAACATTCCAATGAATCTGTATCTGAGAATTTCTAGCACCAGTTGTAAGCTGTGACCGGTGGAAGGTCATACAAGATACAGCGGACTGGGCTCTCACTGACGGAGTCACACCTATCTTCAGTTACCTTTGTTGGATGATGGTTGGTAGCAGATTTGGCAATCTGGTACTCCTGATATTCCTACTGGAAGATCACTGACTTCCATTGGTGGAAATTCAAGTCCGCTGGAAGAATGAGTTACCCCAGTTCATCCTTCAGAGCTTGACACTTTGGGCATGCATTGTACTCGACACGTATAATGTTGGCATGGCCCAGGTGATCTGCGAGCCAAGAGGGGAGATTTGGCCAGCAACAGCGCATTATGTAGTCAGCACAAAGCCACCCAGCACCAGAATCGTTTCTCCTTCCTCAGAAATCCTGTCACTGGCGCCAGCACCATGTGGGTGATGTCATGCAGTACCTGCTGGTTTATGTTCTCTGTGTGCTTGGTTATCAGATATGGAATTCAATGGGAATTTGGACAGTTTGGGGAGGATGGCAAGCAGAATGTGTGTGAGTTAGCTGTACTTGTTCCATATAGAGGAATGGATATTCCCAATTGGCAGGAAGATCTGCCAGGTTTACTTGTCATCTGAGAAGTATGTCAACTGCCTCTTATCCAATCCCCAGATCTGTGGAACAATTGTTTCCTGATGGGGAAGATTATCCTGTGTTTCCCACCACCAGTTTGTGGAATTTGTCTCAGAATACGCTCAATCACCATCCATGTCTATGGGCTGGATTGGTCCATTGACCATGCGGTCTCTATATGGGCAGTGTTGAAGGTGATACCACGCACATGCCACTAGGTCTCAAAAATAGAAAAATCTAGGACTATTTCGTGTGGTCGTGCAGGTTTCTCTGCATGTTGGCAGCTGGTTATCAATCCTGTTGATCCGATTGTACATCGTCCATCTGGAGGTGTTGGAAAAGTGCTCAGGACCCTTTCATCCACCATCATTGAAGTGGAGATCAATTTGAGACTTCGGATAGCGGGTGGCAACAAATCTAAGGGCCTGCATGAAGTCTTCAGCGAACTGAACAGGTTGCAACTGCTGATTGATATGATTCAGGAACTAATTGTAATTGGGATCATCACTGAAGGACCATAAAGCCAAGCTTTGTACAGTGCTCTCCGGATTTTCCTTGTCCATCGCAGTGTCCCCAGGGTCAGTGTGCTGCATATTGAATTTCTGTTCCAGAGGATGGGGTAGCTGGTCGCAGTGGTAGAAGCCACCATCCCCCAGAGTTGGTTTGCTCTCCAATTTTGGTGAGTGCTGAGGCCCGGATACTGCCATCAGGTTCGGATGACTCTGTTGACCTCTGCCGATTCTGTGAGTACATTTGGCAAGGCAGTGGTGGGTGGTTCTGTCAATGATTGCCTATTGGTGAATGCTGACCCTGTTGGGTGATTCAGAGATGTCATTCCAGGTTTCCCTGGCTGACACACATCCTCATGTGGTCAAGATATGTACAGGCGAGTGCATCTAGTGCGCTTATGGGTGGGCTGTGTGCTGGTGCCAGGGCTTGAGGACTGTGAAATAATTGGTGGGTGTTTGCTATCAGTTAGGTGTGTTCACTTACAAAGTTACCTGTTTCTGCACACAGACAGCCCGAGGAATGGGTTCATGGCGATGCGTTTGATGAAGTGTGTATGGAAATAGTCGTTGCTATATGTCAGATGGTCAGAAAGTGTCTGTTCCCTAAACGAATGCTGGAACAATCATGAGCTATCTTGTTGATTATTGTATTCTTTGTTCATATCAGGTTGAACGATTCAACAACAGTCTAACATGCATATATCGTTTCATGATGTATATAATGGTGGACGATTCATATATAGCTTCTGATTATAATGTTTGACAATATACTCTAGGATTAGTCCATGAGATCGGTCTAGCTGGCAAAGAATACCGATGGCTTGCCTTGGCTAGCTTCCGGTACCCGTGGCAACTCTGGGTGTCAGTGCGTGTGTCCAACAGAGTGACATCAGCTAGTTGCTCAATGGTGTCTTTCCCCTCAGGATGTTGACGACAATCAACTGTCGTGAGTCTCAAGCATCACTAAATGTCTACTCTCCTATTCCAGAAGCGCGGAACCAATGACTTGGCTCTTCATCTCAACATATTCTTCAGAGATGCAAGTTTGCATAGCGTTCATTATTGCACTGGCAATATAGAATTGTTATGCTGCTGGAAGCTAGGATGTTGATAGAAAATTGTACTAGATTGAGTTTAGTATCTATATGCCCATGGTTGCAGCTGAAAAGAAGTATTAATTAACTCCATCTCTACCCATTGCACCAATTTCCTCCAGCTGGCTAACACATCTAATGCTGAAAACTTGCACCCCAGATGACTGATATTCCTACAACACTGATTTTACCACCTCACACCCGATTCCATACCCAAACCCACAACCTCTCATTCTAATGCTACTCGGCTCACCCTGTCTATGTAATCATACCCACAACCAAATTATAGCCACAACCAGAACAGTGGTTACCATGGCAGGTTACTTTGATAAGGCGTATAGAAGGTGGCGCCACTGACAGGCAAACCCAAGCAACGGAACTGCAAGTACCCTGGAGGCCACCAGCCTAAAAAGAACCATTAGAATATACACACTGGCAGGCCTGCCAAGGGTAAGCCGGGGTTGGCCAAGGTCATGACCAGTGGCTCAATCCATATCCAGATGCCAGAAAAAATGAAGCGAATTGCCATTTCCAATAACAGTGAGAGCAATGAGGAGCAGCAGTAAGAGTTCAAACTGCAGCCGAAGCATAAACTGCCATTTGTGGAGACAGGAGAAGATCATGATGTCCAGGAAAGGATGACCAGGACAAGGATGATGAAGACCAGGAGGACAATTATATGCTCGATATACACCCGGGGATAGTGGATGGTTACCTGGTAAGTAGTATCACGCATCTACAGGAATTTACCTGACTGCCATACCGGGATGCTGGTCTCTTGCGAGAGGTGATCTGTATAATACTCCGGTGGCTATTGCACAAGACAACCTTGCAGTTGATAAAGCATTGTTGAAGATCTGCTGACAGCACAATGAAGAAATATATCACAACACCTGCGCACTCTCAAATGTCACCGCTGGTGAGGGCACTGAAGAGTTCAACCAAGATATGATGGAGGTGCTTCAATCATTCCCACAATGTAGCCCGTGACTTTGTGCAGCAGCTGAGATCTACTCCAGAGCTGCTATGTAGAAAGACATCAATGATGTGGTCTCACTTAGGTGTGGAGAGGATCTTGTCGGGGGGGTGGAGATGTTGGATTCCTGATGGCTGGGAGATATAGAGTAGCAAATATCTCTTCAGAAATGTGTTCTTGGCGATGATGATGATGATGATGATGATGATGATGATGATGATGATGATGATGATGGGAATGGCCAGTGGAAGGAGACTGGGCCAGACAATGGAGCCAACACTGGAAAAGAAACCGATCATGTGTGGTTAGGTCAAGGCTGTGAGCACCATGACAATCTATCTGAGGATGATGATACCAGAACCCTAGAGTGGTTACCTATGTGCCCATGAAACGAGTTGAGGATGGAACTTCTTTGTCCTCTAACCAGAATCTAGCCAATGTAATGAAACTAACCATCTAGACAACAACACAATACACACTCGCTCACCATGAAAGTCACATGGTCACGCCTCGGGCTCTGTAGGCCGACTGGCAAAGGTGACCGCACAATGCAATGCAGCCTGGAGGCAAGCTGAGGACCGATTACTTGTACAGGATTGCTGGATAGTTGGAAGGACAAAGTAGAATACGTTGGGGTTGGTAGACTTCTGGACAGCAACTGATGAATTTGTCTTTGGACTTGCCAGATGTGTCTGGTTCTGTGGTGCATGGAAGTGTGGAGCCAAAAGAAGAAGTAGTGAAGGTGTGAATGGTCAACACAGGGAGGATGCTGTCTGGTGAGCATTGATGCACATCTGCATCAGCAAAATGTATTTTAGTCACTGGGAGCCTCCAGGAGTATCTGAGAGGATGTGAAGTGTAAACTAAGAAGTGTCATCTACAGGAGAGGATCAGACCGTCATCAGCAAAATGTAATTCGGTCCGGAAGCCATACGCAACCCTCCCAGACACTCTGGTAGCCCTCACCACTGCTTCTAAGTACTCCCAGATGCCCCCAGCCCCCCCTGGAGCTTTGCAAAGTGCTTTCAGACTCTGCAAGAGCATTCTCACGTGCTCCTCAAAGCACCTGAAGTGATGGAGGTGCATTCAGGATGCTACAAGAGTGAGTATTAGAATATTC
>Ga0307512_10000156_pt1 | contig 90889 bp, 91 predicted proteins | sample 14_EM_MG_FD_200267 | JGI IMG/M metagenome (GOLD analysis project Ga0307512, IMG submission 200267) | Populus trichocarpa ectomycorrhiza microbial communities from riparian zone in the Pacific Northwest, United States - 14_EM | ecosystem: Host-associated > Plants > Roots > Unclassified | place...
TCAAATAGTGATACTTAGAGAAGCTTGATTGTATATTATCTAAGAGTGCCACAAGGCCATATATATATGAGTACAAGTGTGAATGCGTGCGTACGCATCTATGTATAGACTTTTCAGGCCGACAGCATTCTCCGGTCATACGAGGCTCACCTCCGACCATACGAGGCTCACCTCCGGCCATACGAGACTCATCTCTGGCCACAGAAGACAGAGACCTATCATGCAATACCACGAAGAGCATCTAACCTGAGTGACTATGTATGATCTGGACTAGTCCCGTTTTATATCACTAAAACAATAGGTTGCTAAATATAAGGAAAAACAAGCTTAGCTAATTTGATACTCTCGAAAGAAACTACTTAAGTATCTAAGATGTGAATGCACGAAAAAAAACACTGTCTTCCATCTTCCTTCGCATTTGAAGCGAGGATCTGTGAGCCCTTGGCCTTCGGCAGCATTCAATACCCATCGTATGAGGGAGCCAGCGAGCCGTGCTAATGCAAGCTTATCCGCGATGTCTCCCATGGCGGAAGGAAACGTAAAACACGTCTTTAGAGCATCTAAAAGGCATCACTCCATAAATTCTCGTTTTAACATTGCTGCCTCAAATAAGATTCGTACTCTTTGTCAACCACTACATCATTACCGCCAACCGCCACACCATCATCACCCCACCACACCCGCATCACCTGTCATCGCCCAATCTTATTCCATCTTTTGTACACATATGCCTCAATATCAATCTATCTCTCTTCCTCTTCCTCAATAAACCAAATCAGACAAGAATTCTCCAGAGCATGATATCAAAAGTGGCGGTGATTTGTATGATGGTATATATGCCTCCGAGTTAGAACAAGTGCCAATCCACTGACGGATTATAGACAATGAGAGAAATGGAGAAGAATAAAGAAGCAGGAGAGGACATTATACATGTGATTTGACAGTTTCTGTAATATAGAAATTACATAACGACGCCTTTTAACATCTTTCCGTATAAACGTGGTGTGACGCCTTTCTAGACGTCTTCCATAAACATGATGTGACGCCTTTTGGATGCCTTTCTATGAAAGTTTAAAGTGTGCTGTAACGCCTTAAGGCACCTTTTTGACGCGCCTTCTTATACAACGCTTTTATGATGCCTTCTCATAACGCCTTTTGATGCCTTCTTATACAACGCCTTTATGATGTCTTCTCATGACGTCTTTTCATGACGCCTTTTAAAAGGCGTATCTCACGCTTTTCTCAATAGGGGTCACGGATGAATCAGTACACTCAGTTTGCTGTGACATATGAGCACTAGGCCTGAGCTCTCAAAGCACGGCATCATAAGGCCGTGGCCCCAAGGGGACGACGGGTAGCAGGAGCGGAGCTCCGCCATCTAGCCGGCCAGCCCGGAGGCGGAGGGGAGTAAGGGGCTGTCATACTCTAAGTAGAGTGAATGCAGTATGATTAAAACAAACAAACAAAAGGCCGTGGCCCCACCCCGCCAGCCTGTAGTTGCCCATGTCGATAGACGGCGAGTACGGGCGGCGATACGAACTCGCCACTTTTGACGTGGCAATGACGGCAATGATTCCCGAATATCCTTCAAGTGAGAATTCCCATGTAGTGTACATTGGTCCGTTATCGCGGATGTTCTTCCCATCGTGAAACAGAGCATGTATGTTGCTGGTTATCACCATAATCCTCCTCGGATCCTTATTATAGTGTCTGTACGGACGTTTATTTCTAGCTACAAAGTTAATGAGTACTTCTCAATGAGTTCAATCCTGCTATCCGACAACTCGTGTTTCAATAGGAGTCTATAAGCAGTAATAAAATGCTAGGCATTCTCAATGTATTCATCTGCAAGGCGGCCAGTAAACAGAGAGATACAGTAGAGAGTATTATCCAATTTGACCACTCTGTTGCCCGAAATCCTACATGATCAATATGTTTGTTTGTTTGTAATCATCATGTATTCGGCCGCTTGCGGCCATGACATACATCTTCCTAAATATCCTTCCCACTCCAATGAAATTACAAAGTAAAGACAAAGTAAAGTTGTGAGCCCCCTCCGCTACCCTTATCCCCTCGTGATCAATATGTACTATACCAAGCGCCAAGGTTCATACGAGATTTCGATCATGGCGAATTTATCAGCGCCGAATACGCAAGAGTGTACTAAACCGCAATAAAACCTCCTCAGACAGGCCCTCCGTAATGCGTGACAGACGAACCTTAACGCTTGTACAGTATGCTCCGCAGTACTTTCCCCAAGGCCTCAGGAATATATTTCATGCGCTCTCATTTCTTCGATGGTTGTACTCCGACTCCGACTCCGACTAGCTATAGCTAGAGATATAACAAACAGCCGTTGAATTTATACGGCCGATAAAAAAGAGCAGAAATCGTTGGCAAACAATGATGCGACAAGGTATAACCATAGGAGAAGATTAGGTTGTAATCTGGGATGATGTAAGGGGTGGCTGAGAAAGAAGTGGTAGCTTGCCAGAAGTCGGAGTGACCGGAAAAGTTTGTTTTGATGAAATAGTTACACCAAATCGGATGGACTTCTTCGTCGCATAGGGCCATGCTAAATGGGGCTATGCTGGTACCGGTTAGCACCATCCGTCGGAGTGGGGGTTCTTTAATAAGGCCACCCATAATTACTGGTTCTGGTTGCTCTTCAGTAGATTCTTTGAGGGTTCCTTCAAAGCAAACGCCACCAGTCCCGCGCAATTGGTCCGTAGACCCTAATACTTAACAATCTCTACTCTCGGGTTAAATGGCTTTCCATTGTGCTCATTCGCGGTTTTGGTGCTGTGATTCGCCATGGTATCGTACGGGTCGTCCCGTTCGTCACTCGAATCAATAAAGGCGAATCGTAAGCATCGCCTAGGTGATTGTGATCTGTTGAGCTTCAAGTTGTTGAAGAACCCCCGACATGTCAGCCTGCCAACCACACCCTGTCTGCTCGCTAATGCGGGTCCTCCTCATAGTTTGGGTCATACAGACCCACCACACCTTGCTTGGTATGAATGATAAATGTGTGCCATTCCTGCAGCTCTTCATCCCGTTCCTTTTTGAGCCGCTGGGTGTGGTTGTCGATAATGTTGCTGATTAGGAAGATAGTGCCTGTCCTTGACTGGAGGCGGAGGGCTGACCTCCTCTCGACATGATCCAAGGAATCCCATCCGGAAGTGCTGTTATTGCAACTCCTGGCTGCGCCAGGACCTGCGTGTACATGCCAAACTTTATCAACTGGCCAATAAACCAGCATATGTTTTCTTCCCAGCTCAGAAGCGCAAACAGTCCTGAAGTGACATGATCAGCCAAGCCACGATAAGCTTCAGCACGGAGGTACTAAGTAGGGAGGAGCCTAGGCACCTAACAGGATCGATTGCTTGCCCCTTGCGTTTTAGAATATCCTGTCACAAACATGGCAGTGCTATGGTATACGAAGACGTTCCTGCCGTCGCTAGTTATTGGGTTGCTGTGTCGGATCGATAAGAGCTCTATTTGACGGCCTGGTTGGCCCCCAAGAGCGTGAAAGAAAAGTATCTAGTCTCCAAAACTTGTCACATTGTCTTAGAGAACAGAGCCAAGGCACAAGTTGCGGGTTACGCTGACAATCTTCTTGTTTTTGGTGTTGTAGAGGTGAAGCCGAGAAGGATCTTCACACGGCTCCGAATCTAGGTTGCAATTAAGAACGCGGAGGGTATTTATTTCTATCTCCGGCGCTCCAGGACTCTTGGGCGTCCGGCTCTTCTTCTCCCGGGATGTGAGCATCAGGATCAGTTGCATGAGATTCGTACATAGTCCTTGAGTGCAAGCAGTGTTCCTAAGCGGCCTGGCCGGCCTGCATATATTTGAAGCCTGCATATATCTTCGAGGCCTGCAGATGCTTGGGCCGGCCTGCATAATTATAGGCCAGTCTGTATATATCTTTGAGGCCTGCGGAAGCCTGCATATACCTTCGAGGCCTGCATATGACTTGGCGGCCTGCAGGTTATCTAGCGGCCGCCCCGGCCTAGGCTCTGAGGCCTGGCAACCGGCCAGGCTTCGATTTATAGGCCTGCACTAGCGAAGATCAGGCCCGGTTTTATGCAGGCCGGCAGGGCCTGGCCGCTTAGGAACACTGAGTGCAAGAACCAAACCTGCGGTAGTTTCCGGCGAAATACGGGTCTTCAACTCCCAAGCTAGTTGTGGCAGAAAAACCTAGCTCCTAAGGTGATTCGGATACCGTTATAGTGGTTTCAACGCCTCAAGAATCGAGAGGGTTAAATTTTGAAAATCGAGCGTCGTAAGTTCGGGGGACTATGCAATCAGCAAGGAAGGGACCTCCGCAGGTCTAGAGTGAAGGCTACCAAATCGGGGGCGGGAAGATTGCACCGGTGGAATTTTAATTATGCAGTACAGCTGGGAGTTGCACAGTTGGCTGCTGGAGAAATGTATTCCATGGTTGAGGAGAAGGAGGAGGATGAGAGCTCAGGGAATGAGGAGTAGTAGAGTCCCGGTTTATTTTATGTTTGTTTGTTGTATGTTTGCATGTTTTTAGGGGATGAGGGTAGCGGGAGCCTGCAACTTGTATCAGGAGCTGCGGGGATAGTCGGGATTTGTTAGTCTGTAAACGGCTTGGATACGGCGTGGCTACCTACTAAGTAGGTATCTATGCGTTAGCGAAAATAGCCGTCTATAGACAAGAGGTTTATAAGTAGGTTATGTCATGGCCGCAAGCAGCCGAATACAGTATGATGTGCACCACACTCCGAGACTACTTGAGTAAGTATGATTAAGGTACAACAATTTCGATGGTACCTGTTAGTCTTGCACCAGAGAGGACAAGGGTAGTCTCGAGCCACAAGCATGTAGAGTACATGGTTGACTGCCCGCAGCGACCATATATACTTACCTTATATCCGAAGAATATGTGCCACCAATTCAATTTAAATATAGGTTGTGATAGCCAGTTTAGCGAGCACCAACGGAAAGAAGGATGGGACATATACCCCTCGGGTGCTTTCATACGCATCATTCGACAGCTTAGATTTACACCAGCCTGTGGAACACCTTAACATATTCTCGTGTTATAGTATGTAGTATGTATGATGTACAGGTATATATTCTAATGCATCCGCACCCGCCTCTATCTCATCTAATGTTAATACACTCTCATCCTCTAACGAATATACACTCCCCACTTCTACCCATGCGCCCTCGCCGCCTCCACCATCGTCGTCGTACTCGGCGGTGGCGGCAGCATGGCCATAGCAACGACATACTCCCCATCATGGCTAATACTCAGCCCTCCGGTGACCCCCTCCTTCTTCAGCTGCAAATACGGCTGCCCTATATCCCATTAGCCCTTGCCTTCTCCCTCTCTCGCAGTCTTACCAGAACTCAAATACCGCACCTCGACCTCCTTCCACTGTAGCCTCCTCCCAATCCCTCCGCCGCCGGCTTTAAACGCCGCCTCTTTCGCTGCCCACCTGTCTTCATCAGCGCATGTATGCGTGGAGAAGGGGGGAAGGGAGGGGGTACCTAACACCGAGCCATCGCACCACGTCCTCAGAGCTCACTAGCTTCCGCTGGAACGTGGCGAGCTCGGACGCAGTCAGGATCCGCCGCGCAAAGCGCTGCAGATACGTGCTCCTCCGTGCGAGGAGAAGCGTGCGTAGTCGAGGGAGGTGCAGGAGGTCGACACCGATGTTGGGGAACATTGTGGTTTGTTGAGCTGAGGTGAGCTTTTTTTCTTCAGGGAAGGTGACGTACAGGGTTGTGGGTTAGGGTTTGCTGCGGATGGGGGCGGAAACTGGGACGCGGGTTAAAGGGGGAGAAGATCAATGACACCTGTAGATACTCATTTCTGGGTCTGTAGATACACCCCCCCCCGGTGCCGATTGATTTACTTATGCTTAACCAAAAAAACGAAATAAAACCGGTCAAGGTATAAACTTGAAAACGCATGAAAACGCAGAACGCCACCCAAGATAAATAAAGAATGTTGTGGAGGTGTCATCGCAGATTACTTGCACCACAAACAGAATCATTGGGATTGGAGGGCGATATCACTCCCATTTCCAAACCAACTCCACGTCCTCCTCCCAAATCTACCGTGCATGATCCCACACCGCTGGCCACTCCCGCGCTCAATCGCTCGTGCACTTCTCTCCCACCACTGCGGTCACGGCTAGTACTACTGCAGGGCTTCCCGCCGCAAGCTCCGTCAGACCCTAGTCCTCTGGCCACCTGCCCCTCCACCTGCTGTCCCAGTGCCCCCAGCCTCTGCACCAGTCTTCCCATTTCCGCCCCACCCAATTTCACATCCTCCAACACGCCTTCTAACACATCCACGCGCTTCCTCAAGCACGCGCACTGTTTACAAGCCGGCGCTGCAGCGTCCTCGGCATTGCCGTCTTCACGTTCTCTCCCCCTTTTAACCTCCAACCACAGCCCTCGCTCTAGTTTCGCTGCATTCCCCACAATCCTACCCCACTGATTCCCACTAACCCTCAACTCCCTCCTCGCGTCGTCACGCTCCGTCCGTAGCTCCTCCACTGCCTCTTCAAGCATTTCGATACTCCCCTGTAGCCGCTCGCGCTCCACTAGGTTCTGCTCATTCTCTGCCTCAAGCGTCACCATTTTTTTCTCCAAGATTTCAGCGCGCTTTTGCGAGCGCGACAGTGCATCAGCGAGCTGTGATACATCTCTCGCCAGTGGTATTGGGGGCGGCGGCGGAGAGCCAGGGCTTGTAGTAGCCACCGCAGATTTGGTGTATGGCAGCGCACGTAGCACGCTCTCGAGACATACTCCGATGTCGTCGAGAGTTGGGAAATCCGGAAGGGCGGTCTTTGCGGTCCCTGGTGCAGGATTGAGGACGGTGTTGTAGATTTGAGCGACTAGCGGCGCGAGAGATGAGGCGGTTGGATACTGGAAGCGCCGGGGGTGGTTGTTGTAGCCCAGGGATGAGAAGGAACGCGAGATGTTGGTGTTTCGGGGGCGCGGAGGGGATGGAGGGGTAGGTATTGGTGGGGGCGCTGTGGTCGACGAGCGCCGTCGCTTGCCGTTAGGATTCTGTGAGCTACTACTGAGTGGAGGTAGGGTGGGCGGTGGGCGGTAATCGTAGATAGTTGGTGGCGGAGGGATACCGGCAAGAACAGCTGGAGGCGGTGGTGGGGGTGGAGGAGGCGATGATGTGGACCGCGGAGAGGGCGTATCCTCCCATGGCCGATGCGACATTTGAGGTCAATCGGCCGGGGCGATGCGGCTTGTCTAGCGCTTTTGCGTCAGTGGAGCCTAGCTCGAGAGCGCGGCAAAGCAGATCCGAGGCAAAGGACAGGGTAGCCGAGAGCGCGGTAGACGAGGTTGTGGATAAGTTCCAAGGTTGTTTGCAGTGTTTCAGCGGATAGGAGTTGAGTAGAGTAGAGACTAGACGCGCTGGGTCGGCGGCGATATGGTCGGAGATACGGTAGTCAAAAGGGTCTCAGGCGTAGAGAAAGCTGATGTGCGCAGAATGAAAAGAGAAGGACAGGAAGGAGGGTGGTAGCGGTGGTGGACGAGTATATAGTGTAAGGTAGGAGTGACTCTGTTGGTGCTGGTGGTACTGCCTAACGCCGCGTTCCTGCGGATCAACGTAATAGCCGCTACTGAGAGTAATTAACTGTCCTGGAAAAGAGCAATAATCTGACGCACAGAAAGATAGAAGAGAGGAGACCAGCACAGCGCTGTGAAAAAAGAAAAGATGACATAACGAAAAGATGCAAGACAAGCGGCGTTACTAACACGTCGCAGCTGCATGGTTGGTGGAAACCCCTCAACCAATAGCTCATCACTCACTTCCAGACATTGGTGTGACGGTTTCCAAGTGTTCTCCCTCGACTCCAGGAGTGCGGCACCCACTTCACTGCTCGGCATAATTCCGGATCGCAGGTAGGGCTGCACATCATGCATCATGCATGGATCACGGATTGAACCACCTCTAGTGGATCAAGTATGTTATTCTAGCCAGCGCCAGTGTGCTTGCGCGATATGGGCCCAAAAAGACACCGAGCGAAAAAACAAACCCAGAAGCGCATGCGAATTCCTGAAGCGAGGAGGAGCTGATTATCTTTGCGGAAGGAAGGACCGACCGATGCAAGACTTATCATACTTTACTCATCTTCAGCCCTAAAACAGCCGGAAATTCATAAGGCAGTTCCTGGATTATGTGGCTAACACCTCGTGGTTCGGTGAATGGCTTTTGTTAAACGTTGCTTGCTTCAGCCCTGCACGGCAAGAATAACCTCCTCGCCTCTCCACACAAGATTAGCGGTGTCTTATGTGGTCTATTCTTGCCTTCAGGTACCGCACGGGGCATCACTCGTGCTGACTACGGGGGGCGGAAAGCTTCAGCTCTCCAGCCTCGATCCACTGAAGTTTGGTGGAGGTAGAACTCCGCCCCAAAGCACTGACGGTCAAATTCTTGAGTCTTGCCTCACCAGAGACTAGAAATTGGTTTCATCCTAGCATTTCATTTCCAGCGGATATCCCGGCATATCGTTCTACATAGAGTACCTAGCTTACCGAACTCTTATATTACCAAAGTTACTGGGTGTCCACCAGCGGCGAGGGGCTGTCGAGCGTTTACGTAATGCGGGTGTGTATATATATCCCAGACCTAAGAGCGCCGAATATCAAGTTACTACTATATGCCACACTCAACGCTGATTACAACATCCTCGAATTTACCTCATTGGGTTAATCTGTATCCCGTTACGTTTACGTACCTATATCGGACCCATTACGGATCTGGTATCTACTGAGTGTAAAGTAATCTATGTAGCCGTACGCCCACGGATTGCACTATACATACTACCTACCCCGCCGAGGCGTTCAACTTAGCGCATAACTGCTGGATAAGTAATCACGGTCAACAGCGCACTACCGCTCACTAATCACGCCTTTATATGCAAGCAGATAACAAAACTCATGTGCAGGTGAGGTGTGGAGTGGGGTGAACCTATCGCCTGATGGGACGCGCCAGGGCGGATGGAGTGAGAACTTTACTCTGTGTTGGCGGGAATTAACCGGTGGATGTTTGGGCCAACTGTAGGTAAGGAGTTTCTTACATCTTTGACGAGTTGGTGGTTGTTTACAGGCGTACTATCGCTAGCTCCCGACACCCCCAACTTGAACTTTCCAAGCATCCTCTGCTAAGTGTTGGGTAGATATTGCCATTGATCGAGTCTCCAGGAATTAAAGACACCCGTAAATCGAGGACTGGCTAGTTGTCCGCGATGAATGCATCGCTGACGTTTACCTATAGATTCAGGTCGGGAAGGTTTGCCACCTGCTTTGGGGCTTCTACCCGGGAACCGCAGCAGTGGCAGGTCCTTACGCAGGCGTTTACCGGTTAGTTACAAGTCGTTATTTGGTGCTAGCTGGCTGTACTAGTAAACCAGTTCCATGGACCAACTAATGCAATTTTGATGCACTTACAGCGATTTAAACAACTCAAAGTTGTGTGCTTAGGGAGAACGGACTCGTCTAGCCGCTACCAGTCCTGTCATAGCCGTGAAAGACAGAGAAGGTGTGCGTTTATCTCCAAAGGCATATGGGTGGCGGTTCACTAATGTAGACGCCGCAATAAGATTACTATTATGACCTTGCATTGATCATGCTCCGTGAACATATCACGATGCTCACATGGAGCTCACTTGGAATGCTGATCTACTGGCTCTGCATTAAAATCGGAGGCTGGCCTGTGAAGTGGGGCCACCATCGGATAGGTAGATCTGTGGAATGGTAGGGCAATCGTGCCCGAAGAGAGAAGTCAGCTGTACATACAGTTAATGCACTAGGTCTGGATAGCGCCAAAAAGCAATGAAAGAGTGCAATTTGGGCACCTAATCAACTCTTGGAGGTCACTAGGCTGGGGAGGGTAGTTAAAGCGGATTATCTGGATATCGAGTCATAGGATGTCACTCGGTAGATTATTTGGAGTCTGTTATGATATGAAAGGGGAGAACCGTGTGTGTGTATTCTATGATACAGAGAGAAGAGAGAAGGGCTCGACTTATACACAGAGAATCATTAGGGAAAACTTTGATGCCTTTGCCACTCTGAGTTACTCGGAGACTCGGCACCTTGCCACCACTGGATATGCAACAGTCAACTTGACTTGCACCTTCATCGTGACCACCCAATTCCGATTCTTTACATTCTCACACTTCTGCTTTTATACATATATCAGACTTTTTGTTTAGATTTGCGAGTTTGTAAGCTCGGTGAAAAGCCTGGGGAGAACGGGAGAACAGGACTTTGGTCCTGGTCTCTTCTCCTAACTCGACGTATGGGTGACTACATGCCTAATACCGATACTGGTCCTCCTCCGTCATATCACAACCCACTCGCTGCTCTATAGAGCTACGGCCTTATTTCGCGTTTGGAATATACCCTTTATTTCTCCCTCTGTCATCGTCTATCCTCACCAAGTTTCGAAATCTTGATACTGACTGTTGAAGCTCTATGTGTGTATTCCTATGTATTACCTTCCTTTGATTTACAGATCAGCCGGCGGATGATCGATCTTTGGCAAAATAGTCGGAACCAGCGTCGGGGAATCCGCAAGAGCCGGAGCTTGCGGCTCCAGCGAAATAGGTCCAAGAGTGAAAGACTCTAGGAAGCTCGTTGAAGGGAGCGGCGGTAGAGACACATTAGGCGCAGGACCACGGATTCGCTTTCCTAGAAGTCTTATCACCACCTTTGTCTCATCCCCATCTAACCAACACTTCTTTGCCGTCTCCAAAATCTCAGTCGTAGCACAGACGTCGCTCCTTTGCAAAAACAATCGCATCGATCGGTAGCCACGAGAATTCTCTGCGGCGCTCAATAGCACGGCCTCGGTGACCATAACATGGGGATTGTGCTCCAGCAATAACCCTACAACGCGGTTCGATACACGCTGTGTTGCAGTTCGAAGCAGATTTTCAGTAATTACTGCCTGCGGGTTGTGGGCCAGTAATAGTTTCAACACGCGCTCTTTCAGAACGGTGTTTGTTGCCGCCGCAACAAGTACGTCTTCGGTGATTTCGACGGTAGGGTCTCGTTCAAGAAGCATTTGCATCAAGTCGCATCCATTCGGGTTTGTTGCGGCCTCCATCAGGATTGATTCTGTGATCCGAGCTTGAGGATCATGAACCAATAGTACTTTCAACACCTCTTCGGCCTTCGTATAGTTTCTTGCCGCCTCCACCAGGACGTTCTCAGAAATCTCGATGGACGGCATCCGCTCAATCAGTAGCTTTACTAGCTCGCAGCCGTTGGCGTTGTATGCAGCCTGCATCAGCACGGCTTCTGTGATCTCAGCGTCCGAGTTGTGCATTAGCAATAATTCCATGACCTCCGAGTCATATGGGTTCCGCGCCGCGGCTATCAACACATCTTCTGTTATTTCGAGATTTGGGTGCGTCGAAAGCATGTGTGTGATGACTTGTTTGTTCCCTTCACCGGCAGCAGCTTCAAGGATGTTACAGTAATTGGCCAGTTCAACTCCGTGCTGGAACAGAGTATCGACAAGCTCCACGTTCTGACTGCGGATCGCAGCCAGCAGAGGGTTTCTCCTGGCATCTGAGTAGATTGGCGAGTTCAGTTCGACTCCGTTCTGCAGCAGAATATTCACAATCTTGATAGCACCGGTTTTCTTTTTGCAGCTGGCCGCAAGAAATAGTAGGCTCTCCCCTCTGGAATTTTGCGCGTTGGCATCAAAAGTTCCCGGATTCCAAAATACCCGGGATTCCTCGCTGAAGCCGAAATACGCCGCCGCCATGAGTGGGTTTGGTGGTTTGGACGAAACCCGGTCAAGTACCCATGACAGGAATGGAAAGGACCTCCCCTCGCTATGGCAGAACTTTTGCCTTGCGAGTTCAAGCCACTTGTAGTAGGCACGACCAGGCTCTAAGGAAGTTCCCATAAAGCGATTCAACAGGCTTAGAACCGGCAAATCCATGTTGATCTCGTCGTCACATTGTTGGACATGGCTACCCCAAAATGTGATGCAATAAATGGCAAATGGATGCCAGGTTGTAGTATCCATGGGATCTTTCACACCCCACGGGGACGGCTCGCACAATAGAGTTAGGCAGCATTCAGCAGCCATTCGATGTGCATCTGTACTCGTGAATTGGTTCCTTTCCAGATATTCTTGTACTGAACCGGAATGACTGAAGCGCATAACGGCTTGTTGGCGATCCCGCACAACCAGATTGTGGCATATCTTAAGTAAACTGTCCGCGTCAACAGTTATCGCCTCGTTAAGCATGATGCTTGCGCTTCGAGAGACTGCAGAAGACCACTCTTCAGGCGTCAACAATTTAGCGGCGCAAATAAGCCACATCAATCCAATTCTAGCTACGTCGGAGCTCCGACCATTTTTTATTGTGCTGTATATCTGAGAGTAGGCCCCTTCCAGAGTCTCGGGCAATTTCCCTAGATTTTTCGAGACTACTAGATGTCAGTAGGGCTAGGCAGTTTAGGGAAGGGAGGGGGATCATGACCTTCGAAATCGAAATTCATTTCGCAGAGATATTCAATTTGCAGTGCAGCCCACAGAAACCTGTATGTTATTGTAAGCTAGAACTGTACGAGAAATGGAGCTAAATTGGAAGCTGGATTAATACATTCCACCCGCTTTCTTAATGAGCGTCGAGATAATATGCTCTCTCAGCTGGTCCGATACCTTGCCTTGCAGTAGTTTTCCCTGCGTAATAGACCGAGCGACTTCGTGTTTTATAAAGCGCTCAATATCATCCTTATTATCCTCCGCGTTGATGTACAAATTCAGAACGTTATCGAGTGCCAGACTGATATCGGTATCGTCTCTACTCGCAACGAACAGCTTCACCAAGTTTCGAGATGCACTGATGATGTGTTTCAGAGCCTGGAGAAAATCTTGCCTTCGAAACTTGCTGTCGATCTCATCTAGAGCATCAATTACGATGACCGTACTGGAGTGGATATCCAGTATCTCAATGAGCAGATTGAGACTGTCGTGAAATAACGGAGGACCTAATGCAACTCCATTCTTGTTCCTCTCCTTATATTTTGAGACGACGCATTTTGGCAACCCTGTATTACCATACGACGATAGTTGTTGGATGATGGTTCTGAGTATCACCTCGGGATTCTGTCTTTGTGGTTCGTTTCGGTTACAGTAGAAATAGGCCACAGCTTTGCCATTGTTTCGTGAGGCAATTGTCAGGGGGTTGAGCAAGTTATCCAGCACCACCGACGTGAGTTTTGTTTTGCCTGCACCGGGAATCCCATGCAACCATAAAATAGTGGACGCAGTTGATGTCTGCCATCTACGAAAGGTTTCATGTTGCAGTAGCCATTCTCCCGAGTTTTCTAAAATCCCTTCCTGCACGTTTTCGTGGTGCTGAGGGTAAGGGGTGCTGGAGAGCCATTGAAGGATAGTGTTTCGCTTTGATTCTTGCAAATCTTCATACATGGCTGTAACCGCCAGCTCAATCCTCAAAATAGGCATCTCCAACTCTCCGAGTATATCCCTCAGCTTTGTTCCATGATCTGTTATTAATTGAGCGAGATTTCGACTTGCGCATCTATGGTATTCTGCATCGGCTAGATTTGCTTCTTTGCGAACAGAGCTATCGTTCCCGTCAATCGAATAGAGTAGGGATTGTGCTGTTTCTGTAGCAAAAATCCCGCGGGCGGTGCGAAGGGCCAAATTCTGATCGAAATGTCGCCTTGCCCATACGAGGAATACCAGGATAGACGCATAGAGCTCTATTAAGGTTCTTTCGATGGCCTTGGCATTGCGAGGCTGGGGATTTGCTCCAATGTAGAGATTTTCATAGATTGCACAGCGTGGCAATAAATGTGTGATCTTCTCGATACCAACAAAAACCGCTCCCGTGTTTTGAGCATCACTCAGCGCAACCTTTACCGGTAGCAATTAGTATACAGTAACCGGGGAATTGCAAAGAGGCTACCAACGTCTAAAAGAAAGCGGACACCAGCCCAGGGAAGTGCTGCGTGCACCGGATCATACTGGATAATTATATCACCGATTTGCCGAAACTTCTCCAACCAGGCTAGTATTTTCTCTGCAGTATCATGCAGCACGATGACTTCGCCTTTCCAGGAAAATTTCCATCGTTTCTCGAGACAGATGTTACGTACGTGTTCTGCGGAGAGAAGCACTCTGTCCAGAATTTCAAATTTGTCGGATTGATCGAATTCGTCAATTCGCAGCGCAGCAACAGCATCAGGAGGTAAAGAGTCAACCGCTCTTTTCCATAAACTATCCGGCCGGTCTTTGCTCTCACCGTAGGCTGGGAGAGACGTTACAATAGTGGATGATTGTTTAGGGTATGTATCGGTGGATTCTTTGCTACGCGAAGAACTTCGAAAAATACTTTTCAGTGGAACTTTCAATCTGTCCCTTCGCCGTGAAGTGGTATTAGGGATTGTTCCAGTGACAGAGATGTCTATCCGAAGTAGAGATGTGTTAATTTCATGCTTACAAGAGAACTACCCCTCTCCAAGGCTCCACTTCAGACCTACCTGAACATTTGAGACTGTCTTGGTCCAGAAGTGCCTTGCCGGGACCATTGAACTGTGCGAGAGCATCCGCGCTGCTCCACCGTCGGTTTGCAAGACGAACTAAAGCCATAAGTTTGTCCCACGGGTAAATCAGAAACTGGCAGCATGGAGATTGAGCTGACAGGATAATTACGATGTTGAGGCGCAGCTACCTTTTAGAAGTGGGGTGCAGGAATCGTTACACCGTGCCAGCCTATATCAGTTAAGTATAGAACGCACATAACCCATGCAATATGATAACTTCAGCCTAGGTAGTTCAACACTGCCAAGGTGCATGCTGCCGTTAAGGTTATCCGTTACTTGGAAATTGGAAGTACTCCACATAGCGACATAGCAGAAACAGTTGCAGCAGAGAAGTGAGTGTTTAAGCCTTTGACCTATTTGTAAACGGTTAAAGATAAGTACTAGAGGTCCAACTCTACTGTACCCGGAACTTTCGTGTGAAAGGCAGATATTGAAGCAGCCAATCGGAGTGTCTCTATGATAGAGTCACAGATGGTTGCTCTGCCTGTGCCATTCGTATGCGGTAGATTTTTGTTCACACGTTCAACGTTGAACTGTCTGATACACTGTCTCTCGCTGGAAACCGTCTACTGTATCAACGGATGAACAATGAACCGTGTCTAGAAATGACTGATCTTACGGACAAGCCCTGAATGATGCGTTTTGTTAATGGACTGAGTTATAATGACAAGCGGATAGGACGAGTGATAGTTAGCTAATTGTCTTACATACTTTATTACTTGAAATGAACTTTCAAATGCGAAGGCGGGGAATTCGTAGAGGAAGAATGTCAAGTGAACTACCGAGAGGAGGTGAGCATGAGGGTGAAGTAGTGGTGGTGGTGGAATGTGCGGGTATGACCCCTAAGAGTCGACAATCTTTCAAGCCACTGTATACTGTACCCGCAGATGAGCTTGGGACGGCGCAACCCGGTGACAAGAAATTTGCGATGGGACACCGTCCGGTGACGGCATTTCCATTGTTTGTTGCATGCATACTTAGATCCTCCATAGGACTTGCGGATATCGGCAAAAGCTGCACCAGAACGGGAGGTGTGAAGGGTGGGCCAGCTACTGGAAAACCATGTATAGTAAATCTTTGCTGAAATCTACAGTGACAATACTTAAATATGGGACAGCAATGAGAGACGGTGACAAAGCCACAACTTTCGTGGGACAGACACCCCTTGGTGACCGGTGACGTCCCAAGCTCATCTACGGGTACAGTATCCGGGTTACCACTTTCTCAACATACTTCCTACCGGCATTTTCCTCTACTCTTCGTCACTCTCAGCACCAAATTTTCACTCGTTGCCGGTTACTATCATAGCCCATCACTCATCCAGACTCAAGCTTTTTCGAAACAAGGCCTTGAGATGTCTTACTTCCAGTCTTACCAGTCTCGATCAGCACTATTCCTAACAAGTCTATCGTTACTCAGACCATCAGCAATAGGGCTGCATCCTGCTGATAGAGCTCCCCCCAATCCCAGGTTTACTGATGCTATGTCGGCAGACACCCACATTAACCACCATTGTAAATCAACAATGCATCCTAGATAGCCTAGTAAGTACCCTTGAGTTTGATGGGTCTGGCGTCATAAAATTCCATCGACAGGCATCGTTATACCGTTCCGTGATGAATAAGACAAAGGAAGACAAAATTTGCGGCAGGGAATCGGAGAGCACAGCTATCTTCAGATTTGCGAGACGTTCTTCTCACGGCCACCTTGGGTAAGTCCATGACATCAGTAGCATATCGTGGACTTTGCATAAGTGTTGACCGAAGTGTCACAGCAAGAAATAAAAAGTGAGTAAGTTACGGTAAAAAAAGTGACGAGGTACGCAAGGATTACAACCACCATAAAATCTGCAGGCGCAACAAGATCACCCGTTGTAGTAGATTTAATGATTCAAGGTTAATCTCTCAATCGTTACCCTGTGATTCCCAAACGCTTGCGGCTTTCTTAACGGTGTAGTTGACTTGATGGGGTTCGTTGAATCATACGTCTCATCACTTTTTTACCACGACTGTACATCCCAAGTGCTCTCGTAAACCAAACTTTGCCTCGCTCGCAAGCTCTTTCACAGCACTAGCGAAAAAGTGAAAGTCTGGGTACGAGAGCACATCCCAAGTTTGGGATAGCTAATAACTAGTTCTATCTAGAGGACTTACTAAATGACTAACATATCCTGTTGCTGTCTTTACAATCAAGATTAGTGTGATCCTTTTTACCATTGAAGAAGAGAGATTACAGCTAAATCTCCATTGCAAAATGGGTACACAAGCACCTTACACTCCTCTTAAAGCTGACTTACGGCCACATGATGAGTCCATTTCACCTCACACACAAATACTCCTGATAATTTTGATTGTGTATTCTGTTCTGTAATTTTAAAATGTATTTAGCTTGAACTCATCCTGCTTTTCCATAGAGTGATCTATCATAGTGGGTAGAAAGGTAGAATCAGCTGGCACCGAGAATCCCTCAGATGCCACACTTTGGCCTCGACAGCTGTATGGCATAAGACAAGACTGAAAACGGCTTTGTAGTATTCCTGGTGTACTGTACCGAGCGCAATGCTTCGGACATAGCGTGTCACAGAGCGCCGTCCGGTAGGAATAAACTGCGCATTTGTTAGTCACAACGAGGTCGTATGAGAGTGTCTGAGTATGAAAGAATGCATGTCACATCACAACAAAACTAGACCAGCATTGGAATTATAAAATCTTGAGGGAATCCTCCTCGTAGATCGCTCGTTCTACTTTGAGTTTGTCTCCATCTCCGCTTCATCCTCCGAATCATCATGCTCTTGGTAAGAGAGTGCACCTCCAACCACCTGGATTCATTGATAGGTAGCTACATGACGAAACGCCTCCAAAGGTCCTCCAGTGTTAGAGAAAAAGGTGTCACAAGAACGCTGTCAGAAAATAAAAGCTGTCACATTTGAAAGACCGTCCGAAGCATTGCGCTCGGTACAGTATCCCTGGGCTAGTTCTGCTTGATATCACTCGTCAATAGCCTTCGTCTAACTCATATTCTCCATCTTACCCCCTCCCCCTGACTTTGAGCTATATTAAAACTTCAAGCCCCACAAAGTCTTCCGCGAGAGGACTTAAACTCTCCCAACCGTCCACGTCTTCTAACCCATCACCCAACCTCTTATAAGCAAACACCAAAGAGTAAAAGCGGTATATTTATTCCACATAAATACACAAGTACAGTACGGGAACCCCACTATAGGTATATATGTAGAGTAATGCAAATCCTCGTTCGTCTTCAACAGCAAAGCAAAGAAAACAAAAATAGCATGCACGCATAGAATTGCGTATAGAATCGAACATCTTCAATTACAAACCCAGACACGTATACAAATAAACAAGAAAGAAGCTCAAACATTGCAGCAGCAGTAGCAAAGCATGCAAAAAGATTACAAGATACAGATATCTCCTGTGTTGTCCAACTGATTTGCAAAAAAAAATAATCCAAAGCGACGTACCCCGATAAACCTAACCCTCTAAATCAATAAGACACAACAAAACCCATCTATACCGTAAAATCAAGTACCTCAACATCCTCCTCAAAAAAACCCTCCTGTATCTCCACTATCTGGGGTCTATTTACCTCTTCCCTCAGCGCCGCCTCTAGACCTTGCGGCCCTTCTCCACCAAACGTCACATCCCCGCGCCCACCCGCATCGCTCAGGAAGATACGTTCCGCCTCGATTGGGAGTCCGAACACCCATTTCTCTTCAGAGTCCGAGGGTTGTGGTGGAGGGGGGAGGGAAGGTGTGGTGATGATGTCTACTAGAAGCTCTGGCTCTGATGGTGGTAGGGGAGCCGGGGACTCAGGTCTAGAAGCCGAGGACTCGTCGGAGGCGTCCCAGTTGAGGGGGCTCGGCGAGAGGAGAGAAGCGTGGGAAGCCATAGCTGGAGGGGTCTGGATCCGAGGAATCACCGGTGCTGGTAGCGCACGCATAACGTCCAACGACTGCGGTTTCGGGAGAGTGTAGACAAATATCTTGACTCGCCTTTCTTGATGCCATGGTACGGATGCACTATTAGTCTCTATCTCAGCCCAGGCAAGTGGCGTCTTCAAGAAGCCCCCGTCGGAGTGTCCATCGTCGTCTGCAGCGGTACGACCCCAGTGGGATCTGAAACCCCAGAAACCCCCCGCTTTGCCATCGGGGAACTCAACGAAGTCTTTTTCGCCCGACACTGGAACGTGCGGAATGTCGTATTCCCACCAGTTACCCGACGCTACCCCTCCAGTTTTGGATCCTTTCTTTCCGGAGCCGCCGGGCCTGAGCTCGTAGATCCTGAGGAGCCCGCCGCCGAGGACAGCAACATGACCCCGTTCCTTTGATGTCAGGAATTTGATACATCCAGGAGCAACGCCAGAGACAGACTGTGGTAAGGCTATTTTGTTTCCTCCGGTTGGTGGGTCGTTCGGGGAGGTTCCTGGCATTGTTACGGAAAGTCCTCGGCGGCCAGTAGACGGGGATCCAAACATACCACTACCAGGGGAGCCAACGGAAGAGCTTCGACTCCTTCGCCGTCTGGCCGCAGTTAAGAGTGGTTGAGTAGAGCTGTTGAATAAGTTAACCGCATTTGACACTGCTGCTCCGGCGGCTGTGGTTTGGGGACTCATGGAATTTGAGGGTGGAGGACGTCGCGGAGGTGGCCACTGAAGCGCGGAATATGGAAGATCATAAAAATGTGCAGTTCCTCTTTCTGTAACTACCGCAATCTTTTCTCCACGGGGAGAAGACCAGTCGACGTCTACGATGGTTGCAACCGTCATGCGAGTGAACCGTGCAACTTGGCGGACATGACGTCCAAGGGAATCAGAATTTGGCGCTGTTATTGCCTTTGGGTCGAGATGAGGAATGGATGAGGGGCGTTGATGGCCGAGTGACATGTGCCCCGGCGGTTGATGCACAACCTTAAGCAAGTCCCAAATGAACAGAAGATCTCCCTTGGAACTGGCTGTCAACAACGAAAGTCCTCCTGGCGCAAAACTCAAAAAGCTAACACCAGCCGGAGGCAAGAATGTCGCCATCGGAGGTGCAGATTCCTGTCGAGCATTGGAAGGTTTGTGTAGGTCGATGATGCTAACCAGTCGAGGCTCATGTGAATATTGTCCCGGATAAGATTGCTGAAACTGTGCCTGCGATCCACCCATTTGCTGCATTTGCCGTAATTGCTGTCCCAATCCGCTTGGCTGGGGATGTCCACCCGGTTGCATTGAACCATTCATCTGAGAAAATACACTCATTCCCATACTGCTCATTCCTGAGGGCATGGAGTGGGATGGTAGAGGTGGCGAGTTGCTATTTTGGGGCACACCGTTCCAGTAACTTTGAAACTTCTTGTATCCCGCGTCCGCTGCCCATTTGGCTCCTCGGATGACTTCTTGAGTGACTTCTCTAGCCATCCTATTCAAAAAAGCTTCATCTTCAAGGGAGATAGCGGCCGAGATCGAGGGTTGAGAAGGAGGCGCGGAGGACATGACAGAAGTAGAAACGATAGGAACTCCAACTTCCCCACCAGCAGAGAGAGAACCTGTAGATGCTGGGCAATACGCGAGCCATCGGTCTGATAAGGCAAAGACGGGGGTGCCAACCGAGGATATCCCAAAACTTCCTCCATTCAAACCCAAACCAGTAGCACCGTCGCTTAAGAGTATCTGACTGGATGGGTATTGTATAGATGTCCAGACCTTCTCCAAACACTTCCATTCTGCTATTTCTTGTGTCTGGTCACCCCGCTTTCCGCCACTCGGACCGGCTTCTATTCCAAAGACATAGAGCTCGCCACTGGAACCAACGCCTACTGCGATTCTGTCACCAGAGACTTGTACCCGTAAGTTACCCCAGATCGGAGGAGGAGCATGGATTCCGAATCCTATGTCTGTGATGGGTATCAAAGGGCTTGTGAACAATTTGCACAGCCTAGTCCTGGTGGACAGACTCCAAACTTCAACGGTTGTTTGCCAATCCGAAGCTAAATCACCGTTCTGTGAGCTCCGATGTGACGCAGATGTTTCCGGCCGAGACGGAGGAGAGGAAGAGTAAGGTGAGTCCGCTTCAAGTAAAATCGCTGTCTCGTGATCTGCGTCACTTCCGGACTCCTGAATAACTGGCGAATGCACAATCAAGCATATCAGGGGTCTATGAGCTGCCAGTGGGTCGTTAAGCGGAGGATTGGGAAGGATCTACGGAAAGGCTTCTTAGCAACCCGGGTTCTACTCCCCAAACAGAGCTCTATAGGTTTCTGGGCATACCTTGGCGCCTTTCACACTCCCCTTCAGCCCTTCCAGCCTACCGATCTGTTCAACTGTGCTTCTACCGACACGCCAAATATCTATTCCTCCGTCGTATCCGAGACAGACAACATTGTCTCCACCTCCACCATTCCCTCCAGCGACTCGTGCGTTGGTGCTAGTCCAACCAAGCTCATCTACTGTAGCGAGCTCACATGCAAAACGACTTTCTCCAGATTGCAGATGGGCACCGCCATTTACTTGCGCATTGGGCAAACCATGCGGGTAGCGTTGAGTGGGGTTATAATAGGTACCTGCACTGCCATACGGCCCCGAATACTGCTCTTCGAACCCCGGATAACCCCTAACTTGACGTGGCGCGCTGAATCCCCCAGCAGAAGAATATGATGCTGGTGCACTAGGTGGTGGTGAGGGGCCTCCGCTTAAACCTACGCCACCGGACGCCGACCCGAGACTATTTGGGGCTCCCGAAGATGGAGAAGAACCAGTAATAAACGTAGTAGGGAAGGGAATCGAGCGGGTTATAGTATCGGTCGGATGCTGGAGAGCGGAAAGGAGAGGAGATGTTGTATTGGAAAGATGTGGCGACTTTGGGTTCCGGAGGTTACTACTAAACATAAAACGATGCGTCAGTTTAGGTCTAGAGAACTGAGGATAATCCATTTGAACGCTCAACGGGGGGGAATATGAATGAGAGGGGAATGAGTATATGGGCTCGAGCCAGTATGAGTCAAACACGGGAGGAGCTGGAAAGAGGTGGGGGTGCACGGACTACTCCCTTGGGTAAATTCTGGGCCTATGCGTAATGAAGGAAGCTCCAACAGCTCCAGATATGGTGGTAGCGGTACTCTGGCCGATCGGGGCAGTCGCGGACAACGAGAGAGACGAAGGCAACGAATCTCGAGCTTGACGGGGTTTTTTGTAGTGGTCGATGAAGGCGGGCATGCAGTCAGACGTATATTGCGATAGGTTGGATGAGTCTCTTCAAGCTCTCCGTCCCTGCGAGCTTGTTCAGAGCGAAAAGCGAGGACCAGACGGAGTGAAGATGTGGTTGCGACTTTGGTGTTGGAGCAAGCGCGAATTGGATTTGGTGCAGACGTGGCAATAGCAGTAGTGGCAGTAATGGTGGTGGTGTTGGAACTTTGTTCACGATGTTCGATAGTTGTGTGCCTTGGCTTGGGTTGAAAACTTAGAGGAGCAAAGGTAAAAGGGGGGAAGAAGAAGGGAGCTGGGTAGAATGGGGAGCTCGGCGTCAGGAAAGCGGGGAGCTCACTTGGTGGATATGACTGGAGATTGCCGTGTGGACCGGTATAGGATGGACGTACGTTTTAGTGCGTGTCGCAGGAGCAGCTTCAGGTTCAGTACCCAGGTGGGGGACCGAACCAACAGGGAAGCGAGCTTGGTGTTGTCGACAACGCAGCCCAACAAAGCCACCACCACCAACTCGAGTAGGCACGGGAATGAATTGCATCCCCGCATGCAAATAATCAAGGGGCGATCTCGATGATGACGATGATGTGATACAGACGTTACCTCTTTTTTTCTCAGCTGCGCCAGTCACGAGAAGAGAGGCACGAAATACAAGATGCTGTACTCGGTCTCGGTGGCTCTATCTCTAAGCCTGCTGCTATCTCCAGCCATGGTAGACTAGAGCACTTGTAGTACCTCCTCCCTAATCCATGAGTGATTTTGGGCGGCTGTCGCTCTCCCTTCGGAATGGAATGGAATGTGCTCAGCCTATAAATACTCGCGAGTATGCGTCTTCTGCGCCGCTCTATGCTGTTCTACTCTGCTCTCTGGTCTCAAGCTGCGACGACGAACTGATGACGATAAGAGTCATGTGTTCTTGCTCGACCCCGCTCAAAAGGGGAGTCCTTTGTCGCGGCGTTCACGTAGTGCTGCGCTCCTTAGAGCCGCATCAGTTGCGGCTCCATCAGGTTACAAGTAGATTCGGCGCCGGATGTCGAATGTACTCTATCGAGGTGAAGTCAACAACGCTTCCATTGCCGGCTGCCGACCGTCTGCGTCACCTGTCAGTGTTTCCGTTCCCGTACAACTCCAAATGCTGAGATCACAACTCTCTCCTTAAACCTGCTCCACACCCCATATGTGCAAGAATGGCTACACAGAACGCTTCAGAGCCCCGCGGCCGATTCATTCTAAACAACCACATCCTCTTGGAGTCTATCATCACGGAGCTTCCTGAGCTTTCCGACATTATCTCGTTGTCCTGCGTCTCCAATCAGATCTACTGCCACATACGGCATATCTTTCCGCTAGAGGTTCGCAAGCTATCATTGACAACAATCCCCGCTGCAACCGACGCTCAGCTACTCGCCGTCTTCAACCGACATTTGCAGGATGAGAAAGGCTTCAAGCAGCGCAAGAGCATTTTGGATGGTGGCGGAACTATCACTATAGGGGGTGGCTCCCTCGGTGCCCCGTATTCCGGCTCGTTTAGCAATTTGACCGACGTTGATCTATCTGGAACAAACATCTCCACTTTCACAGTCAAGGTTCTCATCGCTGCTACTGCCGGCGGGAAGGTCCCTGGCTTGACTGTGCCGCCGAGCCAGGCCTTTTACAAGGACTTTGCGCAGGCGAGCTATCATCATGACCTGCGTTTGCTGAAGGAACAGGGGTTGCGGTTGACTAGGCTATCAGTCAAGAATTGTCGGAATGTTAACATTTCCAAACTCATCTATTTCCTCCGGCGAGTACTCGCCGCAAGCACACAGGAAGCGAAGATCCAGGTACGTAGCTCAATGAAAACAAAGTGAGCGTGTAATAATATTCAACAGCGTAACCAAGCTGCGACCAATAACGGCAATAACGCCGGAAACAATAATCACCACATCCCGGAACCACTCCAACACCTGGGACTTCTCGAGGAAGACATCACAGCGACCCCCGGCCCATTACCCGGGAGCGTCGAGGAACTTGCAGAGTATGGACTACCGTGCTTCTCGCTGCGCACGCTGGAAGTAGTCGGTGTCGATGGTCTCCAGCTTACGAAAAAGGATGAGTTTATAGTTTTCAGGAACCTGGCTAGTTTGAACACGATCGCGGGGTGCCTCGGGCTGGAGATCGACGCGAAGTTCTGTCAGGGAGCGGGCTGTGCGCACGGCGTTCTGGAGGATCCCGACAGCTCGGATTATTGCGTCGGAGAGGGCGAGCATCATCGTGATAGCTACAAGCGTCCGCTTCCCTATCTGCCAGGCGAACGCTTCCTAGTCGACTCCACTGGTCGTATCTTCCGCATTCCAAAGCATTGCCTTCCTCCGGCGCCTGGCGCTACATTACCTCCACAGCCACCACAGCCTCCGCAGAACCAAGCCCCACCACCAGCACAGAACCCTCCCCAAAATCCAGGCCTTAATAGCCCACCCTGGCAACCACCTATCGTTCCAGCTAACACCCATGGGTTTCCCCAGGGTAGTATACTCCACATCATGCAGCAGCACCACCAGCAGCTCCAGCAACAGCAGCAATACCATGCAACACTGCAGCAACACCATAATCTCCAGCAACTAATGAACCAGAACCCCCCACCCCCTCAGCCACCCCCTCCTCCCCCACCGGCAAACATTCCACAGCAGCCAGGAATCGCAATGATGAGACGTGTGCGTTCGGACACCGACCCGGCCGAACGGCAGGGACGACAGGTCCGCCGCGTGGCAATGCTGAATGGACCGAGGGGCCTCTGCGAAGGGTGTGGGCGCGAGCTGTGGCTCTGTGAAACCTGCAATACATTCTGGGTGCTGTACTGCGGTGGGTGTGCGGCGAGGAACCCGACCGGGTCTCGTGATGATCAGCAAGAGCAAAACGGTAACGGCGATGACGATGCGTGAGCTACGTATCATCTGGGACGTTTCAGATTTTCAAAAGGTGCTTTCTTCTCTTGTTTACATGCTTGAAGTGGGGTTAAAGGTCTTAACGGGCTTTAATTTTTCGTTGTTCTATTTTTTGCTTTGCAATGCGTCATGTATGCTGTGCTTTGAGAGAATAGTCTGCAGACAATTGTGAAAAATTTCCAGGTAGCCGATCGTGAGTCAGTTCAATCGAAGGTGCACAAACTTGTGTGTTTAAATTGTTTGTTTGGTCTGATCAAATGTGGGGTGGTTGGTTTTCGTGAATCGAGACATGGGGATGGGCGAGCGATATGTAGGGACAGCTCACGATGGATGTACAGAAACGCCAGCGATATTATAACTCGGGATCCTAAAACATGCAAGCAGTCTCCATATCAAGCACGTCTCGGCCACTCGGAAGCGTTGGTACCTAGCTATCCCAATGCCGAGTCTACCCACAGATATCTTAGTCTTAATTGGCCGTCCTGGCAATAGTCTTAGTTGGCTGCTGCACATCGGTACCTTCTGCATGCATAAATTTGCCCAACTGGCGAGCAGCCCCGCAGCCCTAGCCGTGCTTACCTGTACCTACTCTATACTCTGTACAGATCCACCAGTTGACACGTACCGAGCCGGAAGCGGAAGCGGAAGCGGAATGGGGAGATAAGATGGACGAACAGCACAGCATGGCAGCGCAGCGAGTGCTGGTGGATGCTCATCGCCCTGGGTCCGGGTGAGTGGGCTTTTTCTCAGTAGGCTGAGTGAGATGATGTGATGCGATGGGTGAGTTTGTCGCTACAAGGGCAGATGGCGAATCGGAGCCCCACGTGTAGAAACGCTGTGGAAGTTTATGGTATCATTGTGTTTGTCAAACCAGAGAAGGCTCACAGAGCCTCAGCGACATAGCCAGCGATAGGCGCCCAATCACATCTGGGGCACGCCTCTTGTGCTTGAGCGGCAGGTTCTCTGGGCGAGTAGTCGACTTTAGCCGCATCAAGTTATCGGGTATCGATATCTAAGCCTCTAGGTCAGACGGCTATTTTTTTTTCGAGCAGCCGCCCCCGCCCCCGTTATCGATATCTCCACCGCATGCACATGCCATAATTGCATCCAGATATACAGCTAGAGAACGTTGGAAAGATAGAGTAGGCTCGGATACTGGGAGATAAAAACGACTTGAGATACTGCGAGATAAAAGGGCTTGAGATACTCGGAGATAAAGGGTATGAATGACACTGTTGGTTTACGCACTCGGGGGACGGACGCTGACTGGGACAGAAATAAATTGCAGTAAGTGGAAAGCCTACCTGTTGCGGAGATTCAACCCCGTATACATACCGGATCATCTCCGAGGAGACGGCTGTCGCAGTCCGAAGGCTAATCACTGTATCTTAGGGCGAATGGCGCTATCGTCTTGCAATTATTCGCAATTATTCACAAGTCTAGTGTTATATTTGGGAGTTCGAATCATTGTTCATGATTCTATAGCACCCACAACTGGAATGCCCCATACCATACCATTCATTCTTGGTGCCATTTAAGACGTACACATTGTTACAACAGTTTATCCACCTCGGTCTTTCATATGACACAGCATATGGAAATCAGGAAGAGGGAAAGCGATCATCTCAGACATAAGGCGGTTGCAATATGCAGGCACGGTCTGGATAGAACGTTCGAATCGAAGGACGCAAGCAATGCCCTGCCAGTCTGGATCTACCTGGGAGAGGAATGTAGCACTGCATTGACTGTGTTGTTCGGTGTCCAGCTTCCATTTCGTACCCGTAAGAAAAACAAAAAGGGTTGTGTTCACGGTCTGACAACAAGATTTTATATTCAGACGGTTGCCTCTCCAAGCCGGTGGGTGACGTTCAAACTCATCTGTTGGTACCGTCCGGAATAAATCATCTCAGGGAGCTGGCTATGCAACCTATCAAATATGATGTTTAAATTTCGCATGTGTTACCCAAGATGCTACCCCGCACTGCAGTCAAAACCTCACGGTCGTCTAGAGAGAAAGAAACTTCTTCAATACTCCTTGGATCCGATACGAAGAATCTCCTGCTTCCCTCACATTCTTCTGTAACCCCGCCCATAGTACAGTTCAGCAAGAAATTTCCATCCTTACTCCAACCCAGCGAGGCAAGGGCCATAACCAGAAAAGTGCGAATACTCCAACTTGGCTGACCGGCTGACCGGATTTCACTTGCAAGACCATGGGAGCCGACAAAGGATTCGATATGATTCCGGCGCTCAGCAACACGCCAGAAGACAACCTGCGCTGGGAAAGGTTCCTGAATCAAGTTAAGAGAAAATACGCGGACGACCCGGCGTTCCAAGTTCGACCCAACTACGTCGTGTTCGAGCTTGGCGAGCACCCCAGGTTACTCCTCAAGGGCCACAAATTTCGCCGTTTCTCCGCAAAGATAACTGGGAGGATCGCAACAAGCGCCGGCGTGGAACGCTATCTGGATGAAGTTACTACCATTGCGACTTTGCATTTTGGTGGGGATCGGATATTCCGTTGGAACGAACTTAGTGATGTCTGGGGTTTCTATGGGTGGAATGAGGTTCGTAGCGCCGAGGAGAGCTAATACGTGTGTGTAATAACTTAATATTGGTTGGGGAGAAGTGAGTGGATGGGGGGCGAGTGATATTTGTAACGTCTGAGTTTGCATTTTCTAAGCTGGATGATCCATCATGAGATCAAGGTATGGTTATTGTTATGGAAACGACGAGGTTGGAAAATGGACGTGTCTCTAGAAACCCTAAAAAGGAAAGCGAAATACATCTGTCAGTGATTTATTCCAGAATACTTTACGTGAGTAGTCTTCAAAACCTCATAATTCCATTGAAGACAAAAGACTGTGAATTACCCTTTTCCAACATATTTCTCTTATCAACTCCAATCCTCTCCTAACAATTGTATTGAACTCTCTAGATCGCCACTTTTAGCACGCATTTACTTATGCCACTGAATGTTTGAGCACACATCCACGTTGTAATTGAAAAGAGATCATACCTTATTGGACCTAAAATGATGAACACGATCGGCTTGATCCTGATGTCTTTTAAACACCAGACCACATCTCCGCATGAAGCCGGTTCTTGTAAACTTTATTCAAGGCCGAGGTTTCGGCAATGTTCCCCCTCAATTGGCGCAGAACAGTGGTACGTTGCAAAATGGGACTCAGTTCTTATCTATTTCTCATTAAATTTTTGTCGGGAAAGGCCCGGCCAAACCCTCGTCACATCCGTAACTTCGCCGGTAGCGCAAAAAATGCTAGCCCTTCTCCAACGTGGCCGATTGCCCTCGGTTAGGACTCAAGTTTTGATGTTGGACATTCTGGTTCGGTTTCCGGGGGAGTGGGTGTCCGCTACGATGTAAAAGGTGATGAAGATATCTCTGATCCCTGTCCCAGCTCCAACTAATCTTGTTGCTCTCCTATCCCCTTCAATGTCGCTTGCTTCTCGCAGACCACTACTTATCTAGGTCTGTGCGGGGCAGCTGAGGAATTCGGGCCATTCGTGACGAGCCCGGCCCATTCGTATTGATAGTGCGAGCAGCTAAGCCGGCCGCTCTGAAGTGCACACTAGGATCAGTCTAACACTAGGATCAGTCTAACACTAGGCTCGTCTGTTTATCTTCACTCATCCAGGCTCGTGGTTTTTGTATGTGAAGCCGGGCTATTACCCTACTGGCCTGAGACGAACTGGGCTCGTCGTGAATGGATCGAATCCCTCAGCCGCCCTTGACGACGCCATCATAGTTGAGTTTCCAAAAGTTCTTCGGAACCATCGCAGACTAGTTGTGCATGCTAGATACATCTCTAATCACCACACCCCATGAACATGATGCGGAGGCTTGCCTGGGAATTGAAATTTGGGCGATGCAGCAGCCATGAGATCAAGGCCTGGGATACCAAACTCCAAGTAGTAAGATGTAGTCTCTTCCCTTGAATTAGGGTCGCCCTCAGCTCCTGATCGTGGCCGTAGTTCATACTGGAGTGTCACTGGGGGATCTTTACCAATTCAGCATTGCACCAAACCTATCAATTCATTGGAATCTCTACCCCGCTCTGATGTCTCTGAAGTACTCCATACCTGCGAAACATCCATGTTCCGTGAGGGTGGAGAAATAGACAATTTAATGCTATTGCCCATCCGTAATTCGTAGTTGTAGATCACTCTCCTCATATCCATCTCACATACTTAAAGCACTCGAAATTTTGGACGGCAGTCAACTAGAAAGACGATGCAGCTACACATCAACACCCACTATATCCATAGAAATCAGGGGCGGAGCTCACCAAAACCGAAATGAATCGAACATAAGCTACTGCCTTCGCCTCGTGCTGAAGTCGAGTGCAGGTAGAAGAGAACTGCCATGAGGAGTAAGGGTAGAGGGGGAGGGGAATCGGGCACTGTCAGACTCTAGATAGAGCGAATACAGTATGATTAAAACAAACAAACAAAGAGAACTGCCACCATGCTCCACAATGTAGTAAAATAACCCCCCGTTCCCACAATTGGCGTGCTCAAAGTAACAAGGGTCTGTGTACTTCACCATCAGCATCACCTTCATCTCCGATTTGCAGTCCTTACTTGCCTTCATAACGTATACCCCTCTCTTTGGTGAGTTTCTGGGCTTATTGCTTGTCTAGAGGTTGGTTGCTATAGAGGTGATGATTGCGTTTGACTATTGAGGTCGGGGAAGGAGGGTTATGGTGTTGTCTCGCTTGACATTTGTTTGAGGACGGCGGAGCCTCTAGCCTAGATTCCCCGGCATTCAAGAATATGAGCTCAACTGGGGTTTGAATGAGGTTGAATAGGAAGTTGGGCAGGTCAACGAGAGGAGGCTCTGTGGTGACGATGAGGGGTGAATGTACTGTGTTAGGGCATGCAACGAAGTACCTCCAGTACTCATACATATCCACCAAAGAAAAGCACCTTAGGCACGATCCCGAGACTATCAAGTAGGTAGCAGGCACAAGCAGCAGAATCAGAAATAAGAACTAAGAAAGTACGCAATAAAACCACGCTCATTCAATTTAGCACAATAACGACAATACAGGAGTCGAATCGAGTTTTCGCTCATGAAGTACTCGGCTCCTAACGCCTACACCCAACCAACGTCTACTTAATAAAGCTCTCAAAGTCCGCAATCCCCCGCTTAACCCCATGTTCAAACTGTAACCTCATTAGCCATTGCGATATCACGATAAATACGAAACTCACCTCCCATAACCACGGACTCCCCCACGTCCCCCTCTCAGCCACATGATCCCTGAGCCTCTTCCCCGCCCACAAATTAACAAACCCAACCGTATCGCCTCCGTCTCTTCCCGCCTCCGCTCTCTTCTCCCAGAATGTAACCGCATCCCAGAAACCAACATCATACCCAGCCTCATACCTCCAATGCTCCATCTGACTTGCCTGGCCATGCTGGTTCCAATAATCTACATGCTGTTTGATAGCAGTAGCCCTCAATTCTACTTGATGCTGCTTTGCCTCGGCGCTGATGTCTCTTACCCTTTGTGCAGGAAGTGTAAGGCCAAGAGATGGCGGGACATTTCCCTTCTTAGTCTGCTCCACGAACCCCCATTCGCCACCGTCCATCCATTGCATTTTCCCCGTCCAGAAGTAGGAACCACCGTTGATTGGCTTGAGCTCCTTTTCCCACCGCCGCATCTCAGTTTGGCCAAGTTGTCTAACCAGATCTGGACGGGCAGCAGGGCCGGCTTTGGACCAGCTCTCTTCTGCAAGGACGCAACTGTACTCGCCGACTACCGTGCCGACTTCTTTCTGGTCGTAGGCAAAGAGCTCGGAAAGTTCGTTAGAGACGGCGGAGATTATCTCGGGGGGGCTCTTGTTCTTGTTGCCGGGGTCAAAACAGTAATATTTGTGGATGTCAACGACTACGGGAGATGAAATAGACGGATTGGTACGGCTGGCTGAGTTTTTTGCGACAGCATACTGTGAACGGTGAGTGAAACTTGCTGCATCTAGAGATGAGAAGGGGTCAAACATCAAGCGCAGGTCCGCTGTTCCATGCGTCACTAATATAAATGGGCAATCTTGGATCAACAGATGCAATTGCAGCCTTTGTTATAGTTAGCATCGTCATGATCTCCAGTGGAGATAGAAACCAACCAGCGTATTATCATACCAGCTCCACATCCCTCTCTCCCCAGCTCCAATAATAGCTTCGTTAACAACTTGAAGGCCAATAACCCAATCCCTTAGCGTGGGATCCGCAACTATCTCCCGAGCAATAGTAACCAGGACGTCAGTAGCTAACGCCCTGTAGCCCTGGTTCTCCCAGAATTCGCTCTTCCCCGAGTCTTCAACCAACATCAGCCCAAGTCGCCTCACAGAAACAAGGGAAGATCATACCGGTTCCAGAATGTTCGTCTTTATTTGCGCCTCCTGGAAGCGCATGCAGATCCAATAACACAGTGATCCCATGCTCCGCAGCGGCGTGGATATATCCCTTCACCGCCGTCCATGCATTCACATAGATACTCCCATACGCCTCAAACGGGGTTCCTGCACAAAAATGGGGGCCATGAGTAAACCAGCCGATTGGAAGGCGGACGGATGTAACTTTTCCTGCGTCTCGAAGGAAAGCCCAATCGGCGGGTGTCATTGCTGTAGCCCAGTGCTATCTGGATCAGCTCAAGCCGCATTAGAAGGTGGGAGTGTGGATAACTAAACCTGTTCCCATTTGGCCCTTGCAGCGTCAATTCCATGGGCATCCACGAAAGCCGTAACGGCAGAGAGCTCACTCCCGCCCTTCGCTGACTCTAGGAACATCGATGGGAAGAGCCATCGCTCGAGAGCAAAGATAGCGCCAATGTTTGTTCCGTGGTGTGTGCGGTAACGATTCACTTCTTGTAGGGTGGGAGGTCCCATAAAGGCTGCTGTGGCTTGAGGTACCTGGGTTGGAGGAGGAGGCGGAGGTGTGTACTGTTGCGTTGGAGGAGGAGGCGGAGGTATGTACTGTTGCGTTGGAGGAGGAGGCGGAGGTATGTACTGTTGCGTTGAAGGAGGAGGCGGAGGTATGTACTGTTGCGTTGAAGGAGGAGGCGGAGGTATGTACTGTTGCGTTGGAGGTGGTGGTTGAGTATAATGTTGTCCTGGAGGAGGAGGCGGTGGAGTATAATGTTGTCCTGGAGAAGGAGGCGGTGGAGTATGATGTTGTCCTGGAGGAGGTGGTGTGGAAGTATACTGTTGCGGTGGAGGAGGAGGCGGTAGAGTATAATTTTGCGCTGTAGGTGGGCCGGCAGATTGTTGCTGTGGTTGCTGCTGTGAGCTTGAAGCATTGGCAGCATTGGCAGCATTGCTGTGGCTCCAAGGCTCATAGGTGATTCCCAAATTGAACTTCTTGTCGAGTTTGGTCACGAATTTCTTCATGCTGGGTGAAAATGGCGGACCTGAAGCTGATTGGGTAGTAGTACAGAGTTTGTAGTTAAAGACGGTGAGTGCGGGGATAGACGATGCGGAGATGATATAACAGAGTACGTATGCTTGCAAGGATCAATACTGGGGCTACTATTTACGCAAATGGATCATTCGTTGCTCGTTTGCAATTGGATTGGATTGATACATGCTGGGTGTTAGAGTTATACTATCGCAGAGCAGAGCTGTAGGTGACAGGCGACTGTTTGTACTTCAATGTTCAATATCTCGACCCGCTGAATATTTTGTGACCAGCGATGAACTTGCTGGAGTCACGTGGCCGTCACTCGATCCTCAAATTCTATCACAAATTTTTATCTTATCTGATTGCTAGTGATGGTGTGGTACATGGCAAACCCGCTCTCAGAATTCATCACAAGTTTTCCAAATCAAGAGTTCAACTTGATGCTTAGAATCGGCTGGATTCAATCGTGTAGCTTTAATCTCTTCGTCAATAATTCTATGACATACCCTGGGCGTCCATCCATCAAAATACGGCGGGTTCGTCCTTAACCAGCACTGCGCATGCTGGCTAGTACCAACGACTCTCCTCTTCCGTGCTTCACACATTTCTCACCACACAACAGCTCTAGGGTCAGTGAGGCGGCTTCTTGTAATTGAGTAACCCATCTTTTAGCCATAGGTTCAATATCAAAATGCACTCTAGCTTCAGCTATTTAGTTAACTAAGCACACTTGTTACATAGATACTACATTCGACATAATCCTCGGGGCGATCTCCTAGTCTATCGTCCTGTAGGAATGGTAGCACGAAGCTAGAACCGAGCTAAATTTAGGTTCTTTCTCTTGCCATGGAACTGCATTGATATCGCTCACACACTTCACCGGGCGTCCTCGGTTTGTTATTTTTGGCTATCTTTGGCGGGCGGTTAGGGGTTAGTTGGAAGGCTGTCACCCACCAGTCACTAGATGGGGTAGTTGAAGATAATAAACAAGATTTCCCTGGACATGCTTAATACTTGAGCATTACCAAAATCCAAACACATCCTAGCCGTGCGTTATGCCCATGTACCTATCTTAATGCTCACTGCACTGTGTGATCATCGACATGTATTTGTCAGCTGCTCTGATTCTCAGTGGGGGACGTAGGGGAGCATGATGGCACTGAAACAACGGAAGCAATAGTCCATTGGGCGAAACATCCGAAGAGACTATTAAAGGATCTCTACCCTGGGCAGTTCTGCTTGTTTTTTGGATTCGGTGAGGAGACCCATGACCACAACACACGGGAGACTAGACCAGAATGCTTCTATCTTTATAGGAGGCCTTGAAAGAAGTAACTTCTTTCTCAAATCCTGAGGGAGTCTTGGATAGACTACTCCCATAGCAGTTATTAGGTTCGAAGTTCCGACTCAATGTCCATGCAGCGTTCGCTGGTGGCAAATTCATATGTCTAGACTTCTGCTAATCGGAACCATGGAAGGGCTGGGTTTTTGTTTTTCGGACTCGGATTCATCTGGCGTGTCTTTGGACAACCCTGGAACAGTAACACTCCAGTTTTTCATTTTGGATGTGCTTATACAGGCTGGTGTACATACTCAGAAGGAGAGCAATGTCTACGAGAAGAATATAATATCAAGTCCGTACAGGGTGTTCAGGTTCTATGCCTAAGGGAACAAGTTTCTAGGATGGAAGAAGTCTAGGATATACGAAGGTAATTCTAACGGGCCTTCCGGGGAGTCACAACCAGAAGGGTGGCAGCCCGGTGGCTCCAGTTCTCTGGTTTTGGTAGGGAGAGATCTGCTGCAGTGAGCCAAGGAAACGGACAACGAACTCGCCCGTCGCCCATGCGCTGCCAGCAAACAAGAGATTATCACAACCTGGTTTAGGTTCTGAGGTGGGGGTTATGGGCGACGTAGGGCTGCTCCCCTTATCATTTCATACTTGTACTTACCAACTTTTTCTCAGGTCTGTAGTGGGACTGAATGGACAGGAGTTTTCTGCTTCATTAATTCTAACTAGCTGTCCTTCTCTATCGTATTATGAAGCCTCCAGTTTCACATTGAAGTCGCTTTCGCAGCTACACAAGCCTTTCATTATCACTCCCCGCTCGGCTCTGCCAAGCCTCAATATCTACCACGGTGATAGAACTTCATTGGTATGGTACTCATCAAGCACCACCACCACCACCCACCGCCAAAATATCTGCAAGAGCCAAAAGAAATCGTCAAGAACAGGATTCGAACCTGCGCGGGCGAACCCATGTGATTTCGTTGAGATAATTCGAGTCACACTCCTTAACCACTCGGACATCTTGACTATGTCAAGGTAGCACACGCCGGTTGCAGTCTTGGACAATATATTGCCAACCGCCGCTTCGCACCCATCTATCCTTTGCTGTATGGGGATGCTGATAGAAGTTATTTCTTGATGCTATTAGAGAGCTGGAGGATAAGCCGTCGATTGGGTTGTTCGAGGATTAATGTGTGTGCATTCGCCTAGAGAACCAATGATTATCTTAGTAGTTAGCGTATTATCCCCATTGTAAGCGATTTGCCGGCTCTGAAAGCAATATATTCTTGGTAATAATGTACGAAGGGTTTATTTGAGATAGAGGGAAGTCGAAAGTAAAGTTTACTGGCAACTGTAACTATAGAGTACAAGAGAAGATAAGGTCTCAAAATCGCGATGTTGAGGTGAGCTATTTCTATTTCCGCACGTACATCTTCAATTTCTTTCCTCTTCCCAGGTTCATCTCTTTGCTTTCTGTCTACCAATCTGAGTACGCTTTTCTTTCCATAATTTATCGTTCCACCAGTGTGCCTCCGATTTCCTGGTGGTGTTGATACGCCTTAATGCATGGTCCCGGGCATTGAAATCCCACAGCGGATCATCTTTGGAGAGATATGAATGCCTGGGTCGCGAGACCCTCACCTTCCCGGGCTTTGTATCTGCTATAAATGATTCCACACACTGACAGTGGTTACGTAGGCTGAAGCTCGAGTTGTTGTGAAGGCTACAGACGTACAAATTAGAACCACATACGCTCAGTAGGAATCTTAGATATTCATATACCGGAGGTTTGTCACCTGTGAAGAGCTCTGCACTGGGATCTAGTTTTTCATTAGGATCTTTGTGAATACTCTGGTTCTGGTCTTTAATCCTATCGATAAGTTGCTATTGAGGAATCCCTTCCACCGAGATCGTGATCACACTATCTATCAAGAGCGATGCAGACGCTACACATACACAATTAGCCCTACCTACGTTAAGGTGTATTTTTTTTGAATAAGGGTTGAAGCTATATACCATCTAAAGGATTTTGATATCATGTCGCGGTAATCCTGAAATTGGAGCTATTCCTCCGCCTTGGTGAGAAGAATTCTTTGCTTGCCGAATCGATAGTCTTTTCTGGGGCTTGTACTGTGTGCGAGAGACTAGTATAGGTACCATAACTGAGCTCTAGCAACTCTGGACATCATAACGATGTCACCTAGCACTGCCATACCCCGTGGGGTAATACCGACTCCAAACAAACGTCATAGAATCTTCCTTACGAAAAGAAACCCCTCTCAAAAACCTACCCACCTCTCATCCTCATGCAAAAACCCCACCTCCAAATGGCTCCTCAAATAATCCTCGTTACAGGTGCCGCGCGCTCCCTCGGTCTCGCAATAACAAAGTCTCTCCTCACCTCGTCACCCGCCGGCTCAACCATCTACCTGACCGCGCGGTCACCAACCGCCGGACACGCAGCCATCGACGCAATCCCAACCTCCCTCAAAACCGAAGACCGTTCTGTGCACTACCTGCCCCTCGACATTACATCACCGCCCAGCATCTCCGCGGCAGCACGGACCATCAAATCTCGGCACGGGCGGCTGGACGTACTCATCAATAATGCGGGAGTAGAGCTTGACATGCAATCGAGAGGCAAGTCGCGCGCGGCAATAGTCGAGGGGACCATGCCAACGAACTACTACGGGGTCGTGAATGTGTGCAAGGAATTCTTGCCACTGATCCCGCCGGGAGGTAGGATCGTAATTGTCAGCTCGACAGCCGGTCACTTGAAACATTTCACGAGCGAGGAGTTGAAGCGAAAGATCAGTGCGGGGGATTTGACGGTGCCCAGGCTGACCGAGATGATGCATGAGTTTGAGGCCGGGGAGGAGGAAGGGTGGCCAAAGAGTGCATATTCGGCCACTAAGGCTGCGCAGACGGCGTTGGCGGGGATTTTGGCTAGAGAGAATTCGCGGGTAAAGGTTAATTCTTGTTGTCCTGGGTGGGTGGATACTAATATGGGGAGACATGTGGGGAATAAGCCGCCAAAGACTTGTGGTACGTATAGAGGGCCGATATCACTAGTTCTTGGGAAAGGGAAGCAATGCTAACGCAATCACTAGAGGAGGGTGCACGGATTCCGGTGAGATTGGCGGTGGGTGATATCGGCGAGATCTCTGGGAAGTTTTGGGAAAACCAAAGTCTGGCAGATACAGGTTATGGAGAAGTAGCGGCATGGTAGATACGCAAGAATAAACAGCAATTAAACAGGCCTTAGATGGTTTTTGTCCCCCGTGGCTGGCTGCTTGAGTCTGATAATCACTCACCGTCACTCGTTAAAACTCGGTTGCCGTTACCCCTTGATGACGTGGTGACACAAACCTTATCCTAACGACCGCCAAGCCCTGTTCTTAACCCATTTCGCACATCATTGCGCAGTGACACCACAGTCGACATGTCCCTCTACCTCGAAGCCTCCTCTATACTCCTCGAAACCAGTGGCTCCTTAAAATCCCGTATCTACCACCGGCCTCCCTCCTCCCCCCCTCTAAAATCGCCTCCAGCGCGCCTCTATGCGCTAATAATCGAGACACTAAAACACCAATCGCTCCTCAATGAGGTGATCGAGAAATCCGGGATCCTTGGATTAGAGCGAAAGGTCTCCCTCTCCCCCACTTTGCGCTACATGTTAATTAACGGAAGAAACTAGCTCACGCATTCCCTCGCGCTGCTACTTCTCCATGATCACCTCCTCACACGTAATGGAATCTCGACCTCGACGGGCCCACTCAAGACCGCAATCCTAAACCACAAAGCGCGGTTGCAGGCAGAGTTTACACGTGCACGCTTACGGCGGGGCTATGGAAGCACAGCGGACCTTTTTGCAGCAGTGAAAAAGGAGAGTGAAGCGAAGATACCGCGGTGGGTACGAGTCAACACCTTGCGATCCAGTCTCTCGTCCGTCTTAGCCACACTCACAGAGTATTCACCCGTTAAGTCGATCGCAGAACTATCAGGGAAGGTGTACTACAAAGACCCCATTGTCGAAAATCTCCTCGCATTCCCGCCGGCGACGGATTTCACGGCACATTCGTTGTACCTCAGTGGCGCGCTAATCCTACAGGACCGTTCTTCATGTCTACCCGCACACCTTCTTGGTCCGCCTCCTGGAGCATGGGTCATAGATGCGACCGCAGCGCCGGGGAATAAAACTACACACCTTGCGGCGCTACTTCAAGGTGGGGGAAGTGTGATAGCATTCGAGAAGGATACCCGGCGCGCTGAGGTGTTGAAGAAGATGGTGCGTCGTGCGGGCGGGGATGAAGTCATCACGATACACGGTGGCGAGGACTTTCTAAAAGCGAATCCACAGGAGGAGCCTCTGCGGCGGGTTTCGCACCTCCTCCTGGACCCAAGCTGCAGTGGAAGTGGAATAGTCAGCAGATCCGAGTACTCCCTTATTTCTCTCTCTCCACCCGCCGCACCCTCAAGAAAGAAGCGGAAACGCGGCGCAAAACCAGCACCTACAAAGCCAGTAGTAATAAACGATGCAGAAGAGGAAGAAGCAGAAGAAATCAAAGCCGAAACAGCCACGTCACGTCTCCATGCCCTCTCCGAATTCCAAAAATCCATGATCCTACACGCCATGAGGTTCCCGTCTGCGCAAAAGATATCTTACTCGACGTGCTCAATCCACGCAGAAGAAAACGAACACGTCGTGACATCCGTTCTCGCATCGAAGATTGCAAAGCGGCGGGGATGGCGCGCTGAAAGGCGTACTGACGGAACGTTGCGGGAATGGACAAGGAGGGGAATACCCGAATATTGTGGGGGCGATGAGGAAGTGGCAGAGGCATGCGTGAGGTGTAATCCCATCGAGGATGGTGGAATCGGCTTCTTCGTCGTTGCATTTGTCCGTGATGGGAGTGTTGACGAAGACGAAAAAGAAACAGAGCACGTAATGGTGGAACAGAAACAAGAGCAAGAGGAGGAATGGACTGGCTTCAGTGACGACAATGGCGAAATCACTATTGAACCCAATGTTGAAACAAAGAAAAAGCGGCAGAAAAAGAAGCAGAAGCAGAAGCAGAAATGAGGGAAGTGGTAGCTGTATTTTTTTTATAGACCTATATATCCTCCGTGCAAATTTTATAGACATCACTCGCCAGCAGTGGTGATATTCATACATACGAGAGGCAGTCAAGTGTATATAGTATATTCCCCATTCCATCCATTCCATCATTCCCTCGTCGCATCCCTCCGTAACCACACACGCGACACAGCCAAAATCAACCCACACGCCTAATTTCCCCCGTATAATAGGAATCACAAAAACTAACCAGAACAGTAGTGTGTCCAACACTCCATCCTTCACTCAATCTCAATCCCACCATCCCCCCCCTCCCCCAACGCAATTAGAACATTAGATGAATGGTGATGAGGGTAACTACTACCATTACCCTCGCTCATTCCCGATCGAATTTCCACAATGACAGAGAGTGAAGTTTGTGATGATGAGAGAGACCAAGAGACCAATCAGGCAGATAAATGAGAAAACAACAAAACGTACAGAGATACCCAGAACTATGCCACGAAAAAAGGAGCGAGAAAGACAGATATCAAAACACACCGAAAAAGATAGACGACAAACAAAGCACAATGTTTTAAAAGAAATTGGTATGTGAGTATGATGATGGGAAAGAACCAACAAAAATCAACTAAGCAGCCCCATGCAAAACTCGAAATGCAGAATTGAAAACCCGGTGCAAAGATACAAAGGTGGACTCGCTGTCGCTGACTGACGCTGACAACTAAACGCTCCCACCATCCCAAACCAACAAAGCCAAAACTCTCGTTGATATCACAAACCTTTCCCCCACTTTTTAAGTACAACAAACAGCACGCTCTCTAAAAGAAATGCCATTGTATAGCCGCCGATAAAAAATCAAAAACAAAATCTCTCGGAACGCCTCGTTGTAACAAGTCGTTAGAAGAAATGCGTGTATACTTTCGATTCCTCATGAACTTCCATCTCCTATTGTAAATGTTAGCATCCGGAGTACCCCATCAGTTACGCGGCCCATCAATGACACATACCATTTTAAATGTATTCAGCTCTTCCTTGATCTGCTGGGCCAACACAGGAGTCAACCGATTGCAAGTGGCGATCTCTCCTCGTCGGTCGTATTCACCGCTTGGCCAAGTGTCGTGGAAAGTTATGCGAGGGCTGAAGCTGACATTGTATCTTGAAACGGAATTGGGAGATGCAGGAGCGCTATGGGAGCTAGTGTTGAATTTCGGGGCAGGCATAAAATAGTCCTCCCCTTCCTTAGTTCCTTCCTTAACAGACAGAGATTTGTTGCCAGTTCCAGGTCGTTGATTCTCAGGTCCAGTGATCTGGGGAACCTCGGGAAGCTGCGATCCGGTCGGCGAAGTCTCACTTGCTTTAGCAATTGGGGAAGCAGATCCTGAACCTACAGACATTGTTAATCAATTGTATAAGAAAATCCCATAGAAAGAACATACGCTTGAGAATTCCCTTCCTGACCGCAGCCAAAACCTCCGCACGCTCTTGCTCGCCACCCACAATGCTTCTCCTTCCACGGCTACTGCTGGCGCTGCCCCTCCTAGTCTGAGCAGTATCTGGTCGCATTTCGAGAGAATTTCGCTCCAGTTTGGGAAAACCAGTTCCGCCACCAGTATGTTCGGCAGCATTCACATTCACATTTACTCTCTGTCGTTCTGCCTCAACAGTAATCATCGAAACCTGGCCAGTGCTAGGCTGAGCAGCAATGGGACCCTCCGCGGCTTCGACTCCAGTTACCGATTTTGGCCTGAATAAGCCAACAAGTGAACGACTGGACCTCCTAATGCCTTTTCCCATCTTCCTAATCATGATCGAGGCAGAGGATGCCGTAGACGATACCGAGATATTGTCGGTCGATCCTGCAAAGAAGTTGCCTTGGCCGGAATAGATGCTCTCGCCCAATCCGGCCGCTTCCTGGCGCCGTGCTACCCGGGCCTGTTCAATTTCTTGCTCTTCTCTGAATCGATCTTGACGAGCCTTCGCTCGTTCTTCACTGCGGAGGTTATTTGCAGCCGAAGCCTTTCTCAGTTCTGCTGCACTTCCGAATGAAAAGGCACGCCTAAGTCTGTTCTTCATCCCCTTCTTTTGTCCATCATCTAGAACTGCGAGACGCTCTGCAGCAGTGGTGTTTTTGGCAAGGTCCTCCGATCCGCTGCCACTTGACATAGGTTTCATATTAGAATCTGACCCAATTGCAGACCTCGAAAGCGGGGAGGGTGCTGTTGTTCGTTTGCTGGCATCGGTAGACGAGCCTCTGGGAGGAATATTTGCAGCGTTCAACTCATGAGTAGGTGATGGCACCGTTGGTGAGGTGGAGTTATTGGCTGTATTCGAACTGGTTGATACAATAGAATTTCGATTGCTCTGAAAAAAGTTAGTACCATTATGCCTCTCAAGTAAGAGATCAAAGATCTTACCGAAGCTCGAGAAGAGGTACCGGAAGCTGAACTATCAGTGCTACCCGTTCGTCGGCTTCCGGGTCCAGCTAGAGGCTTGAAATTTGCAATCGCCGCTTTCTTATCAGCAGGTGAGCCGAACTTTGCCAATCCGCTAGGGTTATTTGAGAGTTCCTGTCTCAAGAAATTCTGGAAACTTTCTGTTGTAATCGACCCAGGGCCCACTGATCTCCGTCTGTTCTGTGTCATCTGATGAGCAAGGGGCGATGGACGTCTGTAGGTGTGAATGTCGTCAACGGATTGACTGCGAAGTTGGCCCTCGTAATCGCCGATAAATGGTGCCCTTACGACACCAGAATTGCCGCCGTTGACATTGGGCGTACTATTCGCTCGACTCGGGTGTGCGTAAACGGCAGCCACGGATGCCATTCCTGAACCACTTGGCTGGGCCGAACCCACAGGTAAACCGATGTATGAATTTCTGTTGACCCGTTTATATCTATCAGGCTTTTCTCGTGTAGGTGATGCAACCGATTGAGCCTGTGGTTGTATAGCAGTAGCAGTAGATAACGATCGAGGGGGTCGAGTACCGTGCTGAATCGAAGAATCGTCTACCGAACGAGGAGAGGACGACTGTGACAACGGTGCACGCAAAGATGAATCAAGCGATATCGAATCTAGAGAAGTGTAGGTTTGTCGGGTATCGTCCGGCTTCCCACCCACAGTTGGGCGATCTCCTGATTTCGTTGGGCTGGAAGAACTCGAAGGCTTTGTTGCAAGGCTAGGGGTCGAGGTAAAAGCATAAGTCGCTACGGGAGCGGTGCTATACCCTCGATATCCTGTGCCACCGTTGTTGTTGTTGTTACTGCTACTGTTGTATCGTGAAGGACCGTGGTTGTGGGTATGCGAGCCAGTCTGTCCCTGAGCGGCATGTAATGCACCTGCCGATGGTTGCGAACGCGGCTGCATGAGGCTAACAGGAGCTGAGGATTGTTGCGCAGGATATGACTGGACGAGAGCTGCCATGGTGGAGCGGTCTCCACACCCAGAAGAAGTTGCCAGGCCGACGATTGGGCTCAACTCAGGCTGTCACGTAAGGCGTCGACGACCGAGGCAAGGAGAGAATATAATGTTGTGTAATGCAAAAAGGGAAAGCAGAAAAAAGTCTATGAACAAATCGTGAAGTAGGCGTCTGTCTAAACGTCCAACGTAAGCACTTCAAATCCAAATGTTGCTCTTCCCCTGTGTTTGGGAAGGGACAATACTCGGGTAGTGATATAAGACGACAGCGTGCGGTAACGCGAACGACAACGAAGGAAGAACCACTAACCCCTGAAAAGCTTTGACTGAAATATGGTAAATGACAACCGTCCACGAAAGAATTAAAACTGTATGGCGTGCAAGTGATCACAAGAATTGAATCAATAAATGAAAGTCGACAAGTCGTGGGACCGAGGAAACTTTCGAGCTACACCGTGTCGTCGGCGGCGATTAAAGAAAGAACGAATAAGTACGGAGAAGCGGAAAACCGATGCTTCCTGGACTTTTTCTTCAAGGCTGAATGAAGAAGGGCGAAAGGGAGAGCGAAAGTGTCTGGCTTCCGTGGGGGGGAGAAATGGTGGAAATCGAGTTGTCGTTCGATATTGGAGGACTCCGTACGTCGAAATAACGGGATGGAGCGGGAGGGAAGCGGGCCGGGACAAAGCGGGCAAAACAAAACAGTCCAGCAGTCTATGTATGGCAAGGGTATGTAAGAATATGAAGCGAGCGGAGACGAACTGGAGACGATTAGGAGGACGTTAATGGTGGGGGAGTGTGGTTGGGAGGCGAAAGAAGGGGGATGGTGGTGGTTGTCAGGCTCGTCGTCTCAACAGTTCTGGACAGAGGGAGAAGGAACCAAGAACCTGGGGGCCACCAATGTGTAGGCAGCGAACGGACGGCCAGGGAGGAGGAAGACACGGGCTGGGGAGAGAAGAGCAGGAAGAACCGAGAAGGCCCAAACGACCTCTACCGTACCTACCAGTGGAGAGAGGGGGGAAGAGTAAAGGTTCCGGGACGGGGTGAGAGGGATTGAGGTTGACATGAGAGGATACGTACTTTAATTCTACGGTACTTGCAGAGTATGGCAGAGGCACTTGGAGTACCTAGGTAGTTAGTTGGTGGTACTCTAGGAGCACTTCACAACAATCGTGCTAAGAATTTATCATTCAATAATAAATAGCAAACCGCTGTCCATTCAGCTAAATACACCAAGACCGGAAGGGTTCAGATCCCTCAAATCGAACAAACAAGAGAATAGAGAAAAAGAGTTTCCAGAAAGAGCCAAAAATCGTAGGTCTTTTTTTCTATTAAGGGTCTGTCACTCCGTCGCTAGCTCGTCTGGGTTTTTAAAGCGCCCTCTCCCTACATTAGCCCCTTTCACCCCCACAACAACACAATATGACATCAGGCAAAATAAACATACAATATAGCATCATACCACAATACAGCTGATATTGTCTTCCGCAGTGACACCAGGCCCACGAGATCAGCCAGGGCCTGCATACTGTCCGTTTACATCAGTATGAAACTTTATCCCCGCCGCGCCGCCACCGGAACACAGGAACGAGTACATAGCGTTCTCGCTGGGCAGAGCGTGGCTGCAGAGCCGATAAATCGATAAGTTAAATCATTTAGAGAAGAGCAAATGAGACGAGTGGGACGCGTCAGATGGTATGTGCTAGAGCTGAAATGCCATGGGGGCGGTGGAGATTCTATTGCGACATCCGGATGATAGGCAGTAGTTAGCTAAAAATTCCTACCGGTGACCCAAGATCTGATTGTCTTGATGTATAATTGGAACACGAACAACCCTCTAAGACCCATCATGATTCTCCATCACCAATCTCTTGATCCCATCACTCGTGGCTTGTTAAATCTTATCGAGGGGCAGTCATACATATCCGTGCTCTTGCCCTTGCCTGCATGCCGATCAGTGTTTGGGTGAGAGAAGGTTCAAGGAACTGATTTTGCAGATACGCACAGGTTCTAGAGTACATATATTAATGACAGCCACTCAGCTGGTGGTACTAGAACTTCCTGGTCTTTTGAAGTTCGGGAAGGAAGTGCGGTTGGTGTTTCGGCAATCCGACTTTATTTATCGCTTACATATTCCGGGTCCTAAATTCTCGATGTCAGATATCAGGAACTATGCGCTGCCCTGCTGGGACCACGGACAACCTTCTACCGAATGCCAAGAGAAGGCGCGAGTGACAAACGGTGGTTTCGACCGGGCAACCCGAGGCACAACTTCAACTTCTGTACTTCGGCACTCAGTATTATTGCCCGATTCGAGGCTCCCATACATGGTGATACAATTCGCTTACGTTCAGAATTGCCGTATCAGATAAGAGGCGTGCAATGTGGGTCAAAGAATAGAAGCGGAGGATGGAGCGTCAAAACAAAGGTGGATACTAGAGGATCCTCTCCACTCTCTTTTGACCTCACCGGGTTCTGATGAAGTGCAGATATATTTTACTCCAGAGAGTGCTTGCAATCGGTCCAGGATTCCCAGCACGTTGAGGGGTAGATCTCAAGGCAACAAGCGTATGCAGGTTTCAAAGGGCTCACGGATGCGTGCTTCCCCGATCCCTTTTCCTTGATAAAGCTCAGACACCGATGCACCAGATGAGCGCGGAAGCTGTATGACGACTAGAGCACACTACGGAAATCCCACCTCAGAACCAGACGATCAATGGCATGTTGTCGCCCTGAAGAACGGCTAACCCCCACGTCGCCGAGGGGCAGAATATCGCACGTCTCGCACCGCTCCTCCACCGCCTTAGTACAACAAGATTGACAATCCGCAGTTCAAGGATATCTTCCTCAACAATTCCCCAAGCCATTCTCCTTCTATGCCCTACCCCATTTCCCGTAGCACAACCTTCAATCTCGTTCCATAAATTCGGGATTCAGTGGCGTACCCACCCAGCTAGCTACGAAAAAAACCTTTTGTAGTGCATATGCAATAGTGAATCAACCTCACTCTCTGCAGCGGCCCGTTACCTAGCTACAAAACGGTGGCTGGGAACTGGAAATGGTACTGGCTGCAGCAAAACTTGCATACTTGTAAGTACATATGTACTTAAGTAGTTGTCGGCAACTAACCTTATACAGTTGTTGCCCAACGCCACGTATGGTTAGATGGCGCTTGTGGTGATGACGCATTATGCGCATCAAATACTATGTTGGGTGCGGCCATCACAATCACATGTTGCTGCGCCCGCTTGTGGCTAGGGCGGGCATATACCGTATCCGGTTTGTTTGTGTGTAGTGGCATGTGCAACCCTCGATATCAGAGAGTTTACGCTATCAGGCCAGCTCCAAAAATTCCACGGGTCCAGGAATTCTCACTGAGAAGTCAAGAAGACATCCATGGGGTCTGAATAGATCCACCCCGCTTGGTTTCTGTACTTTGAAATTTCGAAATCGTTAATTTTGAGCTGGCCCGTTAGCGCAAAGCCTCTGATTGATGGCAGTATTTTGATCTTGTTCGTCCTAGTAGACAAACAAACCGGATACGGCCAGATAAAACGGTAGGCCGGGCGGGCATACCGGCGGAAACATAGGCCTCAACACCATACCAAAAACATCACGACGTTTTGAGAGCCTGTCTCTATCACAAGCTCGGTCACCTAGTAGATAAAGCACCCAAAAGCTTCACAACTCTGAGGTAGACTATGCTGTCATTCTCACATGAGTGGGTCATAACACTCGGGGCCGATTACCGTAACTCTGGGGTGATGTCCGTAGTTTGTGTAACTAGCCCCAGAATTGTATACGACGTTCGAGACTACACGAATTGATACCAGGTTGCTATCCTGACGTGTGCCTTTCTAGCCTTACTATCCGGTATTCCCCAGTACGCACCAAGGCCGAATTCGGTTTTCAAAATAAGTAGTCAACTAGCTTCCCAGCATTCGAGACTAAGTCAACAAGCAGTTTGAACTCCCAGAGATAGGGCAGTAATCGCCCGAGCCATCTTGCCCACTGCAACGAAATCCCCGCACTCGTGTTTGTCTAGGTGACGATCGAAAGTAGGAAGCTTCTAGGAACGCGGAGTCGTCTTTACCAAGTTAGGCTCAAGCAATCCACCCTCACCCAAATGGCGGTTCCTACGATCCCTAACCCTGCCCGCCTGCCCAGTTCACCAACCAGGGGCTACGTACCTATAGTCAGGTGGTCTATTCACGCCCTAGCTTGCCGTGTTAGGAATCTCCCCTCCCCCCCCACTTCACTTCCTTCACCTTCCCCTGTGGTACGTGTAGATAACCGGATGGCGCGGCCCCGCTTGAGATATCGTATCGGCAAGCCGCGAATGTCTTGATAAACAAAAATATCCTGGAGTTGCTTGTTCCTTGTGTCGTGTACGTATGTATGCATGTATGTATGTACAAACGAACACCTTTTCCTATACTGCATATGCTGCTACACAAAAAACGCCTGTAATGCAATTACACCCTCTAAATCAACAGTACTTGGCGGTATCCTCGCCGTCAACTCTCGTCTTTTTCGGTTCGGCCCCGCCATCGTCTTCAGCCTTTCTTACGACCCCGGATGTTACACAAGGAGTAGTCTCTTTCACCACCTTTGATTTCAACGCCCCATTTGCCTTCGCAATTTCCGGGAGAGCACGATAGTAAGGCTGGCAACGGTACCACGGAACACATCTCCTGACTTTTCGTGGTGGGTTTCTGACCTCGACCTCGATCCCTTCCTGGCTAGCATTTTCCCCACCCTCAATCTCTCGATCTGGCCCCACCCACCGTCCCTCAGCATCAACTTCCTCCGGATTTCGCTCAAGTTCTTCCGCAATGATTTTTTCCACCTGCGCGAGGCACTGCTCATACTCGAACAGCGGGTCACCGTCAGGGCCCATATGTCTTGTCGAAGCGCGGCCAACAGCGTTTCTAACTTCCAGGTGGCGGGGGAGGAGGGTGTGCCACAGTTTAAACAGGTGAGATTTAATTGGGGTAAGATTTGAGTCTTTAAAGACCTCATTGAGCAGCTTTCTTGACCGTTTCGACGGTTCCCGGGATAGTAACTCTGTCAGCGGTAAATGAGGTAGGATCTGATGACGGATGATGTCCAGGTACTCCCGGCCGATTATGTCCATGCGTGGGAACCGCTTATCCCAGTCCAGCGACGTTTCGAACACGGCAGGGTTGTAGAGGTTCCCTTCCGCTGACATTACGCCGTCGACGCCGGTCTCGCCGATACACCGCTCGACGTCTTCTTGCCAGAGGATGTTGCCATTGGCAAACATTACCACTTCACGGGGGAGGTTGTCGCGTATGTACTTGATATAGCTCCAATCTGCAAGTCCCGTATTGTGACCCTTCTGTTCGCGGGTCCGTCCGTGGATGGTTAGAACTTGTGCACCTGCGTCAACCACCATTTTCGCATACTCAAGGCTTTTCTCCTTTGTTTCGAGAATGCGAATCTTTGCTGTCACTGGAACGGCTAGATTTTCATGGAGCGTGCCAATCAGGGAACGGATAAGACCCCAATCTTCCTGCAGGAAAGCGCCGTAATGCCCCTTCTTTGCAATCCCCTGTGGACACCCAAGGTTCAAATCCACCGCATCACAGTGGTCTTGGCATTCCTTCGCAGCTGCAAGAAGATCCTTCGGGTCGTTGGAGCAGAATTGAACAAACACTGGCCTGTCGTGAGCAACATTGCCGTCCAGATGTGGGGGTTGGAATGACTGCGTCCTGTATATAGGGCTGGTGGCAAAAAGACGCGAATGAAGCATGGGCGTGTAGCATAGTGTATTCGGAGGAGAGTGACGGCGGGACAGTAACCGCCAGGCCTGCATTTGTGTGGTTTTGTTTAGTTGTCGGCCGAGGCGCGAATAGTTAAGGTTTTCGTACCAACTCGCTTTGCTCGACCATCGGTGCGACTACAGTTCGTGGCGACCCGATGGACTCATAGAATTCCCGTCCCAGCAGCTTTCGTCTCTTAGTAAACGGTTCTGAAGCGCCATCGTGTTGAGCTGTTGGCAGTGGTACTGGGGCTGAGGCGCCGGCGTGCATGGTGGGATACACGGTAGAGGCGCTGAAGGGTCGGTAAGAGAAGGTTTCAGGTGGGGTGTCGCGAGTGGTGACGTTAGACGAATGGAAGAATATCGATAGTCGGATCGACGTTAATTTTGATGAGATCCACGAGTGATGGTGAACGAGGCGTTGGGTGGTGCCTGTCAAGTGAGTTTGAAATGCCATGCGCATGTGGGAAAGAAGCGTAAAAAAAGTGAGCGGCTTTGTGCTTGTGCAACGAAGCCAAGAAATTCCCTCATTGGTTGATAGGTATGGAGGGGTTCCACCACACTCCGTTTCGTCCCTACACCTTCAATTATCACGGGCACTCACTCACTGACCCTCTCACTCACCATCTGCGCACCGAATCAACACTGCCGATTCCCAGTGACTGATGTATCACCTTGCCAAGGGCCTCTACCTGTATGCGACTAGCAAGGAGGAGTATTCAGTTCTGTGAGCACTGTGTCCTTTCCAGTACAGCTCTTGTTTGCTTGTTTGCTTGCTAACAAACCGCGAAAGACTTCTCGGCCTTGATAATGCAGGTAAAACGGTTAGTTCAGCTCTGCCTATCTCCCGCAGGGTTCTCGAAGCTAATAACGTCCAGACTCTTCTCGAAAAGATAAAATCCATCTACCTCCCTTCTCAACCCGCGCCTCCAAAGTCCGGCTCCACAATCCCCACCGTGGGCCAGAACGTCTCCATCATCCCCCTCCAAAACCCCGCTGTCTACCTGAAACTCTGGGACATAGGCGGACAATCTACACTGCGGAAGCTGTGGAAAAGCTACTACTCGTCCGCACATGCGATCGTCTTTGTTATCGACTCTACGGATGTCCCTAGGATCGAGAGTGAGGTTGTTGCGACTCTACGAGAGGTGATAGAAAGCGAGGAAACGGAGGGAGTTCCGGTACTAGTGCTGGCGAACAAGCAAGATCGCGATGAGAGTCTTGAGATCGCCGAGCTGAAAGAGGTTATCAATCCGGTTGTTGTACAGCTAGGGGCGAGAGATAGTAGGGTACTACCGGTTTCAGCGCTTGAGGGGTGGGTAACCCCGCCCGAACGTTGTGAGGAGGGAACTAACGAGAACAGGACTGGAGTGGTGGAGGCGGTAGAGTGGTTGAAGACGAGAGTGATGTGGAATAAGGACAACAGACCACCCACTATGCGGTGACGTACAATGATTGGAATTCAGAAACTTTACATTGATTTTGCTTGGGTTGGGGGGTTAATGGCGTCTGGCTTTGAGTTTTTGCGTGCGTTTTGCGGTTTACAGGCATCGTTCTGGTACATCTGTTTCATGTTTATACCTCATCACAGTGGTGTTTGGATGGTTCATTCCGTTTCCTTTGAGATAGCTCTCTTGTTGGGCTGTAGAATATCTGACATTACTGAGCAGGAGTGGGATCTAAACGGGCATTAGTTGACTGGTCGTTTCTTGGTGAAAGAACGTTAGACTGCTCCCCCTGATCAACCCCGCCTGCCTCGAGTAGAGTGGTGAATATGCAATTGACGCACTAGATGGGCGGACAGCCCTCCGCAAATCACATGCTGCAGGTGTTAAGGGGTGCTAATAATAATACAGCTCTCGGGATCCTCGCTGTCCTGCTCCCGAAGAAAATCTACCCAGCTCTCATATAAAAACACGTGTAAACACATGTGCCCGTGGGTTAAGACCGAGTGGGGATCTGTGATTACAGATGAGGTGACACGCGAGGCTTCCATGCTCACATCAATTGCACCCTACAACCTGAGGATTATGAGAAGCCTGAACCAAAGTTTATCGAAACGTCTCGATGTTGATTAGATGGTATCTTACCATCCGCTGCTCAATTACCACTTTCGTCACCAAATGGAGCCGCATCTACGTCATCTTTACCGGCGCTGTAGGTACCTGTAACTGTAGGTACTCGTACTCTACTCTACTCTAGTGTTTCTTAGCTCAGAACAAGTATCGCAGAAAATTCAGCTTTGTCCACGTAATTCTTTGAATTCCATAAACACAGATAGCGGCTGAGTTTTCTAATTGATGGATAGAGTTAGAAATCTATCCCACGGATGATCGGAGGAAAGATGACGCCGAATACGGGGTGAAGCACGCACAGAAGAAACCTAGCCAACCCGGTGAGTGAGCAAGCGCAGCTCAATTGCTGAGTTAGACACTTCCTGTTATTCTGTTACTCCAATTATTACTTGCGACTTCTCCTTCTTAACGACGACCGCTACCGTTGAAGTATGAATGATGGCCTCCTCTTCGTTCCATGATGTTGCTCCAGCGTCTTTGACCTATGAACCTATCACACACCATCACCGCCATATTGAGCTATCACAGATGTCCTCCTCTGAAGAGAACAATGAAGACACCCCTCCAGAAAGCATCCGCGAACAAAAGGGACTGCGAGAAGTAGACGTAGGGTCGCTAATTGCGCCTATTCTCTCCCGTACACAATCTTCGATGCTATATGCGGCCGCTTCAACACCCAACCATTCACCGCCGCGCTCTGTTTCACCATCTTCGGAGGAAGACGAAGCCGTAGGCGGGGTACGAAAGATTACGCGCGCCCCGCATCCAAAGGTAGTGAAACCTGCTCTACAGAATCGACCACCGCAACCACAACATCGCCACCATAATAACAACCAGTATCACCACAAAAAGAGCAATCAGAAGAATACATTCTCTCTGCCGTCATTCCAACTCCCCTCGTTACCGCGAAATGTTTCCCTCCCGTCGTTCGTCACCGGGAATAGTGGTTCCTCCAACAACTCTCCAGAAACCATGACTGAGAAGTTTAAACGTCAGAGAGCAAAGACATCAATACAGCTCTCGTCGTCGGGTATATTTTCCACGCAACGAAGCTCCACTTTCTTTGGTAAACCGTCGTCACCTCGGGAAGCTGAAGGCTCTAGCAGTAGCAATGCAAGTCTTACCCCGCGGCCTTCACCACTAAGAAGATCGTCGTCAGTGTCCTCATTGACGAGACTATCACTCTCTAGAGCTGCAACTGGGGGATCTACGACATCATCCTTGGGCGACGATGCCAGGTTTTTGCATATCACGCAGATGACCAATTCCCGTCTAAAGGCCATTAAAGACAATCTTATCGCGGGGCTCCCAACAATGCCCCAACTCCCGCATCTGCAACAGCATCTAGCAAGTCTGAACCCGTTCGTAGACACGACTGAGAATACCCCCACCACGATAATCCCGAAAACTCCGGCGATGGAAGCGTTGGATTCCGTTACAGGAGATGTAGTGGTCCTGGGAGGATATCGTGGGTCGATCCTTCGGGACGCAGCAACTGGACGGCATGTGTGGATCCCGTTGAAGGTGGGGCTCAACTTGAGGAAGGTGGACTTGGAGGTGGGACTGGAATCTGAGGACGAAGAGCGGGCCGCAGAGAAGATCATACCCGATGGAATGCTGAAGTCTATTTCAGCTGTCGATATTAGTCGGCGGTTGATCCGGAGGTTGAAAACCGGCGCCGCGGAACATGATCGGCGGGTGCATGATTGGGGGTACGACTGGAGACTATCGCCCGCCCTGATTGTAAAGCAGTTGATTGAATTCCTGGAGACACTGCCGTGCAACAAACCGGTCGAAGGGGCAGATCCTACGGTTAGAAGGAAGGGACGCGGGGCACTGGTAATTGCACATTCGCTCGGTGGACTTATCGTCCGGAATGCCATCAACCAGAGGCCAGAATTATTCTCGGGAGTACTATTTGCAGGGACGCCAATGAACTGCATCAACATCCTTGGACCGTTGAAGAACGGAGACTCAGTCCTCTTCAACTCGAAAGTGTTTACAGCACAGGTACGAACCCCATCGTCCACCATCGTCCTCCATCAGCTAACAGCCCCCAGGTAAACTTCACCCTCAGATCATCCTACGCCTTCCTCCCCGAAGATGGCCAATGCTTCATCGACAAGAAAACTGGCCAGCCCCTTCCATTCAATTTCTACTCCGTCGACTCCTGGCGCGAATATGGCCTGTCCCCCTGCGTCTCCGACGTCCCTCAAGCACCACCTATCCCTCCCCCAATCTCCCCACTAACCCGCCTCTCCAACGCCTCCTCAGTCCTCTACAGCCTAAACCCACTCACCGACATCGCCAAAGAAAAAGAAAAAGACCTCAGCACCACCCCCTCGGTGGGACCCCAACTCAACTCCACCTCCACACCCGAAACCCCAACGATCCCAAAATCCGCGGCAATCCCGTATCTAGCCCGCACCCTCACCGCCACCCTTGAGTTCCGTAAAGGATTATACTACAAACCAGAGCTGAAGGGGCGGTACCCACCGATGACGGTGCTGTACTCGAAGACGACGCCGACGGTGCGCGGAGCAAAAGTTGATGGGCTCGAGGGCTTAAAGCGGGCGGATGTGTACGATGAACTCGTGTTTGGGGCTGGCGATGGAGTGTGTCTGTCAAAGGCGGCTATGTTACCGCCCGGATACAGGTGTGCGAGGAAGGTAGCAGTGGATAGGGGACATGTTAGTCTGCTTGGGGAGCTGGAGGGGGTAGGGAGGTGTGTCGAGGCTGTTGTTCGGGAGAGGGGGTGGTGAAACCGGGATTTTGCTTTGTGTGGTGTTATGGAGTTTGGGGGTTGTTAGATATGATACTTGAATGAGTGAATGAATATATTTAGACAGCGTACTGAGTACTTTTGCTGGGCTGGATAGAGTCCTCTCCCATGTGACGAATAGGCAGACAATGCCATAAGAGCAGTACACAATACTCGGGTCTTCCTCTCGCTCTAGATCTCTCTCCCTCTCTCCTCCCTGAGGACATAAAACCTGAAGATTCGTCCCCGTGACTAAACGCTACACAAATGACACCACATATCCTCAAAGGTTATACAGATCTACATTTTCTCTTGGTACTTATGCATTACCCTAGGACACAAATTTGATTCGTTGAGCGCAAATTAGCTGTTGGCATGGTTGATACCACCAAAGCCATGAAATTAAGGGCAAAAGTTGATACTCGCCATCTACGTCTTGTTTCCAACTCAGCAAGCATCGACACAAAACCAACACTCTACCAAACGCTTCCCGGCCTAAAAACGTCAAGAACAGGATTCGAACCTGCGCGGGCGAACCCATGTGATTTCAGAATCTCCAGAAGAGCCAGTTCGAGTCACACTCCTTAACCACTCGGACATCTTGACAACTAACAAATTTTAGCCGTAAAAGGCCTTATCAATATACCTATAACCAAGACACCGCTCTCGCCTCCAAAAAGAAACTCCCCTCCAAAGGAACTCCCGCATTAAAGCTCTCCCTTCTACCCAACAAACCCTCATCTTCTTACTCCACCATCGTCCTCAAAATATCCTCTCGGCAGCACCAACAGAAAATCTCTTACAATACCGTCTGCTCACCTCTTCAAGGACTTCCTCTCTGTCAAATATTACCGCTTGGCCTCTGTCGACCGTCGCTTGCTCTCCCACTCGCCCAGTCTGGTTTCTTCTCCTCCAACTAGGCCGAAGCGCTTCTCTCCTCGAACCTACAATTTGGCCCGTTCGTACATCAAGCCTGAATAGCGGTTCATAAAATAATTAGACTTAGGCACGTTTCTCTACAGTACTTTCCTCACCGGTCACGGTAGCGGAGCACCTGCCATGATTTTGAAGAAGCCCATGACCGTTCTGGGTAGGCATCCGAAGACTCCTGTAGTTTTCTCGCTGCTTAGAATTCTAACGACATAGACGTGCTTGAAGGTTTAGACTCATTAGAGGGCGGCTGCCGACTGGACTGCAGATCAACAGACCGCCCAGATATAGTCCGCCCTGACGGAAGCTGCCACTGACCTGAACCCAGCTTATTCCAGGCCTCATCAAACCTGGGCCAACCTACAGATATCTGCAGATTTCGCAGGGCCATACTTTAGCCTCTAGCGACTTGCCTTTAGCACGCCTGTCCCTGTCATGAGCGGTCACTCGACTATCCTCTCTACCCTCTCTTGCTCTTTTACCCACACCAACCAAACAAATAAAGATGAACCTGCTTTTTGAACTTGCCAAACGTTTCGCCAATAGTAAGTATCCCAGTTATCAAGCGTTTATCCTCGCTAACTTACAACGCTCTCTGTAGTAATCGCAGATAAAGTCATGGATGCTGTGGCAGAGAAGGTGGTCGTGTCTGTGATTGCAGCTGGCGGGTGATTTGGGGGGCATTAGGTGCCCAGAAAGTCGTTAAGTATTTCAAAAGAAGGGAAGGAGGAGGAAATGGGGCGCAGAGAAGAGGGAGAGGTGAGTGAGGGGGCGAGTGGCTAGCCCTCCTTCGGTGCTCCCTTCAGGTGAAGCAGGCTGCTAAGTACTCGAATCACAGATGAATAATTGTCGATACATGACATACGATCGAAAATGATATTCTTTATGCCACTCTCTAGGTACTTAATTCCCGTGATGCCACCATACCTCGGAGGAGCACCAGAATGCCACTTTGACGGTTGCTAGTATTGGCTGTCCCCCCGTTCCCCTTGATCACCGCTGCTCCTTTTCAAGCCCCTCTTGCTTCTTCCCCATCGGTTACTCATCTGGATCCACCATGTAAACGTTGATAGCAAGCCTCCCTAATACTCCGAGCTTAGATCCGCCATCGCTGCATTCCATTCTATTTAGAGGTTGTGATGACTCCAATGAGGGCGTGAAGTGGTGAACAGCAACATTCTAGGAAATAGCTATATGATAAATGCAATCGTCTAGCCCCTTCTTAGAGCATTTTCCCATTCAAACTTATTGTCAGGTATTCCTCTAAGGATGCCATTCCAACGATATCAACTCCCGTGCAAAAATGGATACCCTCCACATTAACACCCTTAGAAGCCCTTAGCCGAAAAAGTACCATGTTTAAGTACGGCATCCAAAATCGCTGATATTACCATGAACAACCCCCCAATAATATCTTCCATATAGTACTCGTCTGGCTCCCAAAATCGCAAGTGCTAGCAGCACTACCAGTCCTAGATATGGTTCGCCAGTACTATATCTAGTTGTGGAGAAGGTAAATAAGAAATGGTTCGCTCGCGGCTCCGACCCTTCTGCCTGGCGTACTCGGATTTACTGCACTGCATTTGGCAACGTCAAACAGTGGCCACGAGATAGCTGGATTACTTATCGGCGGCAGGGCCTAGCCTCCACAAAAGGCTTTATGAAAGTACTCACTCCACCAAAATATCTGCTGGGCACAACCGCGCCCTCCAAAAGGCTCACATAAAGTCCTCCTGCCCTTATTCTCTCAACACCATATACCATCACTCGCCGCCGCAGCCGCAGCCGCCGCAGAAGAACTCTCCCGAGTCACGTATAGGTACCGGCGTGTCCGAAATTAAACCACCACCATCACCCCACTGCCGGTGTACTGTACCTAGGTATGCAATCTGCATGTCTCACATTTCAGCTCCATTGTTTCTTTACTATTCCAGATACATAAATGACATGAGCTATCACAATAAGAGGTTTCCAAAAAAAACAAAAACAAAGCCAATTAGGTATACAGCATTTGCACGAACGCTTTCCCATTCTATCATATCCAGGCACCCCCCAAAAGCATAAGCAAAGAAAAAAAATTTCATTCCATAAAAGCCATGCCAGCTCAGCCCTCCGGAGAGTGAACGCAAGGGTAGCTCGTATCCATACATAACCAATAAAACAAAAAGCAAATCGCTAGATGTACAACCTACATCAACGTCGATACCCGAACGCTAATGCATGCTGTACTCTGCGTTTCCGATCTGGAGGTTCTTCGAGGTGTGAATTTGAATTGAAGTAAGTCAGTCAAGCGTTTAACGTGCACCGAAGTGTGCATGGAGTGATGGTAAGGACTTGACTCTTGCAAGTCCTCGCGTTCTGTTTCTTGCTTGCGGGGTATGATCTATACAGAATGTGCAGACGAAAACCTTCGGCAAGGTTCGACGATTGTACCCTAAGCACTTGATGTGTGACCAATGATTGCAAGATTCGCTAGAGTTCTCGTCAGAAATCATGGTTTTTCGTATACAAAACCGTGAAGATGATACCATTGAACCATAGTCTTTCCACCATCATCCTGGCGACCACCACAAATACACCTGGTATCACCCGCCGCGTCCCCATCTAAATCCGATAGATCTCGGTCAGATGCGCAGTCTGGATCTGTGACGGTTGTTGGTGAAGTATTTCCAAGAGCATCTCCCTTATGAAATCCTCCATCTGCAACATGTCGGCGGCGAGGTTTGCGACGGGGTGTTTGGACGCTGGATGCATGGGATTTGGTAGGTGATGAAAATGGATCATACAGAGATCCAGTACCGACTGAACGGTTGCGAGCACTATAGGCATGGTACTCTAGAGAGCTAACTGGGCGGGCCCTTGCGGAGGATTTTAGGGGAGAAACATCTACTTGGAGTTAGAAAACCCACGACGAGATGGTCAAACAAACTCACTACCACCTCGGCTTCGAGCTAACACCTTCTTCAATGCCGTAAGAGCGTCACCATCTGCATCATCATCCTCCAGACTAATAGGTTCGTCCACAACAGTTTCTGCCTCCGACCCATCATCCTCGACATCTTCGAATTGCGGCAGTTGAGGGGTAATAGTAGCGATTGACGAGTGCGATCTTCTTAGTTGACCTAGTGGCGGCGGACTGCTTTTCAGTGGAGTTGGAAGTCTTGGTGATGAATCCATTCTACTCCTTCCAGTCACGGCCGCTGGTACTGCAAATAAACCATGTGGTTTGATTGGAGTCCTTGGGAGGATATTGGTCGGGAATGGTTTGGTAGTAATAGCTGACTTTGTGATTAGGAATGTATTCGTTTCAAGGGCACTATTTCTACGCCGACGGTATAAAGAGTATTCACCACCATCTGGAGCCAGTCCTCGGGGTGAATCACCATCGAATGATGAATCGCTTTCTTCCAGTGAGTCCCAACCGCTTGCTGTACCGGTCCCCTCTGGCACAGCTGGTGAATCAGGCTCATGAACAACCGCGGCTTTTGCCACAGCCCTGCCATCGGCAGCAATTGCGAGTACCACTTCGGCACGGGCCTTGGAGATCTTAGATGGCGATGAACGTGATCGGGAGATTGTAGTTCCTGTATGCAATATGGGTGCGTTCTCATCGTTGAAATGGGTTCCACCAGAGTTCCTATGATTACTCGATGTCCGTCTGGATGCCGATGGACCAGGGCGATGAATGCTACGGCTCACACCGGGTTTCCTGCTGCCCATCAAATCCTCTCGAGATTTCGCTGGTTCCAGCTGTCGACGCTTAGTCCTCTCCTCTCTCTCTCTCTGACGCTGGAGGTTTTGATGATGGTAGGGCTTTTGGGAGGGTGTGAGATCATTCCGACAATTATTGAAGCCATCGACCATCGAAGATGCAGTGCTTGAAGGCTCCGAGAATAATAAATTCGGGTCAACGCCAGCCGGTACAAAATCCGAATGGTCGGATTGCATGAATGAAAAATGAGCCGAATCAGATGCTGTGTGATCTGTACGAACCGGAGAGACACCGCAAGCGTTCAATGAAGCTCTTGACTGAAAGACATCATCATCATCATCATTTGAACCGAACAGATTCCGACGAAGTACGTTCCAATCAGTTTGTAATTGCTCGCCATTTCCACGCCCCAAGTCCAAGCCAGCATCACAAAACAAATAATTTTGTGTATATTCATTGCCGCTGGGGGCAGTACCCCTTCCTGTAGCCTGCCTTCCTCTTTGAGCTGAGTTAATTGAATTTAACGTGGATGTCGACGAGGTATGAAGCTTCGAAGGGCTAGTAGGAGGGGGAGACAGAACTCTCGAACCGATCTTAGACGTAGAAGCCGCTCGCTGGGGCAATCGTTTTTTTTTGACTACTCCTGCACTGCTTGGCGGAGGTGTCTGCATGCCAGAATCTGATATTTTCCCGGAGACGGCTGGTTTTGCCGGAGTCTTTGAATCCGATTTAGCATTTGTAGCCCGATGCCGTTTAGTAGGAGATGCTATAATAGGACTAGAAATTTTCCCAGCTTCCGTCAAGTTCTGGCGAACAATGATCGTATCATCTGGTATCATCAACACATTGAGGCCTTCCAGAGAAGCAGAATGCCTTTTCCTTCCAACAGTTGGAAGTGTTTGTGCCCCTGGTTCCAGGTTCGAAGAAGCCTTGCGGTTGGTGAAGTCCTCCGGTAGGGTATTATGCCATGTTAACTGGGCGGATTGGGGTTGTCTCGACATCGATGGTTGACAGTGTCAAGGGGTGATGCTGATCCGACAGTACAGTGCAAATAAATCCAGACTAATTATACTACCATCATTAGCACAGTAGTGGCAGCACAATGTCTGACCTGGGTATACAAACATCAATATAATAGCTGTCGTTGCAAATGGATAGGTTCAACGGACATTAAAAACGTCGAACACTACCAAACTGCTAGAGCTGCCACCACTACGCTGTTCGACGTATGAGTATCAAAGTACTCGTTACCAAAAGCAATACACCCGCCCACACTACACAGACAAAAAAAGTGGGGTAAGTATCGGTCTATCCAATATGGAAGCGAGTCAGGGTCGGACCGTGCACCTGTTTGCGATGATTTTGCCTATGAGTGTTGACGATTTAATAGTGCAAGGTATTGATCATGAAAAAGAGAGCGACGCTTCTATGAAGATGCGAAAACAAAGTTTGTCCCAAGAAATTTGTGGAGATGGCCCTTCAGCTGAATAGAATGAAGTTCTGGTTGGCGAGAAAAAGATGGGGGTGAGGCAATCTGGTGGCTGCCTCCTGAGTTGAGATTGATGAATATTCACACTTCCACCAATGAAGAAGGTTGCAACGGAAAGAACAATCGCAGAGCTCGTTTCAGCAGCAACCGCAACCGCGTAGTCATACACCGGATAGAAACTCGGTGGAAGAGAGGAGTTGGGAGAAGGAGAATCGAGAAACTGGAATCGAGGGTGAGGTCTGTACCTTGCCTTGGAGTGTTACAAGATGGAGGAGTCGCTACAGTGAGGGTTGAATGACCGGATTGGCTTGTGGCGCCGAGGACCTAGTGATGGCCGTGCATAATGACCGGGGGTTGCACTTCAAGGATCATCAGTTCTGGTGACAAGGCGTCAAATCGCGTCAATTTGGATGCAGAGCACTAGACTACTTACATCTGGAAAATCCCAAGAGGGGAAGACTGGGGAAATAAGAGACAGAGAGAACCATGGGAAGGCTGGAGATGGGATCCAGCACTTAACCAGTAGCCATTGGGTCTCCATGTCACTATCTCAAAGAGAGCAGAATAATGTATTCGATGCAATTACGTGTCTCAGATCCACCTTCAGCTAGCGGTAACCGGGAATAATCAACAAGTAAAAGAGGTACAAGCCATGTTGTAACACTCCCTTCCCCAGATACATATCCGGTCGGTTGTTTATCTGTACCACAGCCGTTTGCTCCAGTACCTGTTCCGAGATCTCGTTAACTGGGAGAAGTGGGGAGTGTCAGATTCGAGTCGGAGCATTGGAAAGATGGTTGATCTCTGGAGCAGCTGGATATGCGGACGAATTGGCGGTGATGAGAGTCATTTCGCTTTCGTTCTCACCCCAGAGCCCCGCCAGATTAGCCAACCATAGAAGAATTCCAAGTAGGAGGCGGGAGATTCGGTGGGAAGATCACCTGCGCGTAGGGCAGGCTCTTGGAGATCGGTACGGCTGGAAGCGGTTAATTGAGCTCGGGCCAACCCCGCGTCTCAAGTTTTCGCGTGGGGTCAACTTTCTTTCCATCCGTACAGACAAGACAAGACTACATCTCTTCAACGCCGCCTTATCGCTTACTGATGGCTGACGCACCAGCAAACCCGTACGATCGCCCGAGTCTGAATACCCATTCCACATTCGATTCAATGACCTGCCTTTCATCGTGCTGATATCGAGGCCGCACGTCTAATGCAGTCACTGATGCGACTCTCACAATCCGAGTTATCAAAAACTTCCCATATCGGACGAGCAAGAATGTCGTTCTCCATCACCTGGACTTGACCACGGTTACAGCTGGCGAGTTGAAGGAGAAAGTCAAAAACCGTACGTATCAGGCGCATCCCTGCACGGCCTGTACTGACTTGGGCGCTTCAGATATCCAGACACAACCAGGCTTCAAGGCCTATAAGTCGCTGCAGCCAGGTGGGTTGATCCCGCAGTTCTTTGAACTCTCCCAAGGAGGGGGCGCCGTTTAGTAGTCGGGGTGTGCTGATCAGGACTCTAGATACCCTTAAGCTCTATACGAAAGCGCATGGGACGAAAACGAACAACTTAATCATCAATATGGAAGACACGGACGAGAGGCTTTTGTTTCGAGATGACAATGCTACGCTGGCCAGTTATGGATGCGGTAGGGCCCTTAAGCAGTAACATCCTCCCCAGATACTGATAAGTTTGTGATTAGAGCACGAGACAGAGATATCGTTCTTCATCATGAAAGATTATGAAGAGTTTAAAGCAAACCCAGTGGAGAAGTGGTGATCATGCGGTGGTGTATGTTACGCAACACTCGTAGCGGGACTGGACGAACATGAACATTGCATAATATGTAGTGATATATTGGTATGCATTTGTTTCCGGTCAGTCGGGTACTTCTAATGGGTTGTAGACCATGTAATGTGAACCTACCATGGTCGGGTACTCTAAATCGCAACGAATGTACTTTGATTGATCTTATTGATGCTACTTGCCTATCACCCTCCTAATCACGATGACACTTATTGCCAATCACTACTAATCCTGTGGTGGAATAGCCACTGGTGCTTCCTTGTCTCAAAGATAATGAAAGCTGAGTTGTTTGGCAGGAAGAAGGTACCTCGGGAGAACGAAGCTGCCAACCGATGGTATGTGCGTGGCAAGTGAGACACTGTGATTTAACTTTACCATTAAAGGATTGCGTCCCGCGCAACACCATCTACCCCCAAACTCGCAACTCATCTAAATGTCCACCGTATGATTACCACGGGATCTTTGTGTTAAGTATGACGCGTACAACGACGAGGAGATACACGTTGCCACATCCACGCCGAATGTCAGGGCATATTCCGTTGCAAATCCCAAAATTAACGGCGGACCTGACCCGTCACACCCACATCAGCAACTCCCTGCCTCCAAGGACTCCGTGAGCCAAGATCAGGCAAAGATTCAGGGTTAGGGATCACGCCAACGGAAACGGCGTGAATCTGGCATAACATAAATTTTCTATCAAATTGGATTATGCAAAACGCTTGACGATCCGCAGTTCTTATCTTATTAATTCCAAACTGCTGGGTTTTATTACTTATTACATCTCGCATTTGCTTGTGTGTATGTGTGGGCGTTTTGAAGGTTTCCAGGCTTTATCATCTAAAAGTCGCCACCCCATCACGCTCTCTACATAATGTTCTTGTTTCTACACTTGTTGGTACCAGTACTTAATATTAACAAGTATTTAGTACTATGGATACCGTCGGGCGATCTTCATTCCCATACTGCTACTTTTCCTGTTCCTGCACCATCCTCGACAACGTACCTCTAAAGGGAATGATGTGAATGATAACCTAAGAGGCCCCACGACATAACAACACAACACCAAAATTGCTGCTGCTGGCTGGCGAAGTGCGTTCCTTTCTTGGACCTTGAGTGCGAGGGCACCATAACGCAACTTTAACTACTGCAGTTATCCGTATTGATGCTTCATACTTTTGGTGATGTCTAATCCCATCACTTTCTTTGATTCTTAACATCAATACCAACAGTACACAAAACCACGGATAATCTTTGGTACACTATAGCGTCTTCCTTCGGTTCGGTTTCCACGACGATATGACAGGTTCCAAAAAAAGTCGTGCTCGACGAGCTCGGCCGCTTCCGAAAACAGTAGTTTATAAGATCCTACAAAACCTCCCCACAACATCTCTCTTCACCGCTTCCCTGGTTTGTTCGAGCTGGAGGAAGCTTGTATACAACTCCGGGCCGTTATCACAAGCCCTCCTCAAACCACATCTTGCCGTCCTCCGCGAACGGTTCGGCGCAAAAGAGATTCCCCCGAGGCTTCCGATACCGACAGTCCGCCAGCTTCTGGTACTATATGCAAGGCAGGACTTATTTGGGGCGTTTTCATCTACCGTCACCTACGACGTCTCAAATCTCTGTTCGGCCGCAATCTGGCAAGATTCATGCTCGATTCCTCTGCAGCGTCGACGGTTCGCAGTCTGTGGATCGCTCCTGGCCTTTGCAGTACGCAATAAACGGGTGCATCTGTTCGAAACCAATCGGCATCCAATCAAACCTCTCACTACCATCAAGGTCCCCGCTAGACCAATCGCATTGGCAGTTTCAGAGTCGTTTCTGGCGGTGCTGGATGAGAAGCGGTTGCATCTTTATCACCTCTTAGCCCGTGGAACTCCAAACTTCATGTCAGTCAATATCTATTCCCTCGAAGTCCCCCACCTCCAGAACCCCTCTGCGATTGCCATAACCCCGGAAGGAATCATGCCACCTCTAGTAGCTGTCCTGGGGGCGGAACTATATCTGATACACCCGTCGCACGCCTTATCACTGAAGCGGGGCGAGTTTTTCAGGAGTGATCTCGGCGGGAAAGAATCTGTAGCTTCCGAGGAGCGGGGAACGACTGGAAATCAAGGTCCGAGGGCAAATGAGTGGATCCTTACCGCTCCAGGGTCTTCAATCGGTATCTCCTTCCCAATAAACTTCACCATGCGCGGCCGGCAGCTTGCGGTCTCTGATATCGGCCCACAAAACCACTCTTTGCAACACAGTGTGTATCTGGGGTCTGCGTGGGGGAACGAGGATTCGAAGGAGTTGGCAAAAAGAAGGATTTACGGTATGAAGGATGGACAGAACCTTCTGGGGAAGACACACGACGCGAATGCACTCTTTCAACACTATAGTTCCAGAACGGCAACGAATACGCTGAATCCAGTGCGGAAATGGATCCCGAAGCATCTCAACACCTGGCAGATGGAGACCGAGGATGCGGTACATATCTGGGACTCTTACTACATCCTGACAGAATCGACGACTGGGTGTGTCAGGATTGTAACGGTGGCTCCATTTGAGTCACGGTTCCTGCTGTACCGAAGGAACGGGAACTTTGAGGAGAAGATTCGACGACACTGTGGGTACACCGTTTTTAGGGGAACCAAAGTCGTCAATGGGAGGCGAATTGGGGGGTATATTGCGTTCTCGCCCTCAGAGGGAAGACTTAACGTTTTACCGCTGGAACGGATCCCGTGGTCTAGAACCGGCGAGGACAACGTTGGATGGGAATTGGTGAGGGAATGCAGAGATATTGCAATCGGCGGCGGCGAGATCTTGGGAATGTTTGCGGGCTGTGCGAGGGTGGTGGTTGTTTTTGAGTATAGAGTGGTAGTGGTTCGGTTATGGACCGAGGATGTCGGGGGCGTGGAGGATGAAGGAAGTGAGTGGGCTGTTGATAGGAAGGGAGGTGTGCATCAGAACTGGGAGGGCCCGGGGAAGCTGAGATGTCTTGAAGTTGGTGATGGGTGCGCGACTATGTGATTCCCTGGGATGTGTGGAGAGTACGATTCTGAAGCATTGTATAACATACTGTTAACTGTTATGCTATAAGACCAGTTTCGAACGCACGTACTATACCCCGAGACTACCATGAGACTGTAAAGCAAATTCGCAGCAGGAATAGTAAAACAAGAAAGATACAAACCAAATCAATCATCAAGTCATCACCGCGTAAGCTCACCATCCCCAAACCCGGAAATCAGATATAAATAAACGGAACTCCAACCAACAAATGAATCCACAAAAAACCAAAAAACCAAAAAACCCCACCAAACTGCGCGCGCTGTCGGGTTAAACAACCTCCTCCTTCTCCTCAAACACAACAGTCCACTGCCGATCCACAGGTCCCGTAGAAAGCACACTCCACCGATCACTATCCCCATCCCCCTCCTCCTCTTCCTCATCACTCTCGCCCTCGGAAAAATCCGAATACTGGCTCTGAACCATACTGAGATCGGTATAGCTCCCCATCACATCTACCTTCTCCTTCTCCATCTTTGGCGTAAGCATCTCTATCGGCGCCGTGGGCGGCTTCGAAAAGTACGCGGACTGGATCGACGACATAGACCCGGAGACTTTATCGTCGGCGACGGGCGGGGGGGTAGGCGGGAGCACGATCTGCGGCAGCGGCACAGCCTCTTCTTCTTCCTCCTCTTTCTCCTCCACCACCGCCTCCTCAGGACAGCGCTCAAACTCGGCCGCCTCGCTCCACGCAAAAACACAGATCCTGTTGCCGTCTCCGGGGGCCTGCTTGTCATGGTCCTGCACCGACGTTGCGGGGACGGTGGACAGGAGCTGGTACCGGCCTAGATAGCTCCAGGTCTTGGCGGAGGTCTTTTGGAATACGGGCAGCTGGGCGGAGGGGAGGAGGGAGTCGAGGTTGGGCGGGTGCAGGAGGAGGTGCGGGTATGGGGTCAGGCGGATGTGGGGTTCTGTTAGCGGGGGGAGAGAAGTCATCGTGTGGAATGGGGGATAGGGTGGAAGAGGAGGGGAGAGCTCGATAGCTATCCGAAGCTAGAGATGGCAGGGGTGGGTTGTGTAACCACGGGTGCGGGGGAGCTCAACGGATGCATTGAGGATGGGATTTGCGTGTGGGTGAGGCTGAGTGGTGAAGTCGTGTCCCCCGCTCGTATTTTGGTCTGTTGCTGATGTTTTCAAGCCGCTGACGCACGCTCACTAACGTCGTCCGTTCACCAAATTTAACTACATCTCTGTATCCCAACCTCAACGTCCCACCTATGGTTCATGCCTGTTACATTCCCACCACCCCCGCTGCCGCCCCACTCGTGGATGGACAGGACCTCTCCTGGCACAGCGGGAGGATGGGAGGGGTGAAACAATATGTGTGCATTTTATTGCCAGTGCTTCCTCCGGTACGAGACGATATAAATCTTGTGGTTCTAGGGGTTAGGTTTCATCTTACCTGGAGTTTTGAGATTCTCACGTTGCCACAATGCTAGAAACTCACCCGTCACTACAAGGCCGGGTTCGGTGGGTTGCCGAAGACTGTAGGTGTTTTTGTCCACACAATTAATCCGGGATACCGCAAATTGTGTATTGCCAGTCTAGCTTCGTCCGCACTAGCTTTCTTAGCCGGACTTGGACTCAGTGTTAGACCTGCTACTGTTACTGTCGATGGATATAATCTCGTGAGGAGAGAATACGACAAACAGTCAATGTTGATATCCAGGGTTTGAGTTGCAATAGTTCAGCAAAATTCTGCTGCAGTCTGGCAGTGCTCGTGGGAAGGCCATAAGCCCGTAGCGTAGAACTACTTTTTGTCTGGATTATCTATGTTGTTTTCTATACATTCACAGATTAATGGTGGTCTCCGAACCAAGCAACCTACCTCCCATCGTATCCCCGTGGTTCATGATTTGCTGTCTCCCACCAGCTGCACCCGGTTGTGTTGGATGTGCTGCTGCTGGATCGGGATATGCACTATAGAATGTACATCTATAGTGTTAGGAATATTCAATTGCTCCACTCTTGCCGTTGCAGTGTATGCTCGGGAGTCGGAGCTAATGGTGAATTTAGGGTTTTTGGGCAAGTTGGCTAATAACGAATATTAAAATAGTGCTTGCTCTCCTCGGTCATGAACCTAATGCAGTAGGGCCGGAGCAAATCAGGTAACGAGAATAAAGGAAACTTGGAGGAAAATGTCAATAAATCCACGATAGGCGTGCAAGATTCAACTGGAAGCTTGAAACGGTAGCAGGAATAGTTTTGGTTAATTGATTACCACAACTCTCAAGAATATTAATGAGCAGAGAAGGGAAAAATTGGTATCGATGAACGGGATGGTTACATTGCCGGGTGCGTGTTCATGATGCACTCCATAGCTACAAGTACACATTCTCATTTCTATCATACACCCTATTTCTCACAAATCCACCCGACTTCCTCCCCAAAATCTTCTGTCTCTCCCGCAATCCTAAGCCTATTCTTAACCTTCCCCATCCTCTGTATTGTCACCCACTGGCTCCTAACAAAATCCCCCGTTCTTCCCTTGGGTGGCACAACCACACCGCTCTCCCCCTTCCACGCCCTCAAAATATCCAGCAACTCCAGAACCTTCTCCATTTCATCCCCGCCGGCATCTTTCACCTTAGGAAACTCCGCGACTGTAGGCCACGTCGCAGTCATAATCGTTGCTTCATCCACCAGCGCCCGCGTCTCAGGTGATAACTCCTGCCAAAGACTTTCTGAGTGGAAGGGCATAAACGGATGCAGCAGGCGTAGTAAGATGTCGAGGAGGGTGTGTAGTAGTGTCATTGCTGTGTCTCGGCGTTTGGAGGTGCGGGTTTCTCCCGATTCTACTGGAGAGACGTCGGCTTTTACAAACTCGACGTAGATACCGCAGAGAATGTCATATGTGTATGCCCTGAGGGCCTCGGTAGCGTCATAGAGGCGGCGGGAGTGGAATGCTTTATCGACGGTATCAATGAGGAGGCGGGTTTGGTGGATTATGTAGCGATCATGCGGTGTTAGATCCTCCGCCTTTAGATCTGTCATAGTGAATGGTTCCAAAGCTTTAGTGTTGTTGTAGAAGATGAAGGCGTTATCAACCTTTATCGCCAGCTTCCGGAACACATCGACGACTCTCAGCTCAAAGTTAATCTGTCTCTGCTGCCGGGTATAATCTAACAGCGCCATGCGAAGCGCGTCGGCGCCGCTCTTGGTTATCCCCTTTGGAAAGTTTCTGCGGATTTCTTTCTCATGAGCACGGATCGTTTTCGTGGCTGCTTGCTCTGCTTCTCCTCCGCGTCGCAACTGGGCGGTGAGGGTGTTGTTGAAATTTTTGATCATTTCCTCCTGCGTTTTGCCGTGGATGACACAGAGCGGGTCCAAAACGTTGCCAACGCTCTTTGACATCTTTTTTCCATTGGCGTCGCAGACTAGGGGATGAAGGAATATCTCCGGAAATGGGAGGGTGCCCGAGAAGTGGGTGGAAAGCATTGCCATCCGGGCGAGCCAAAAAAATAGAATATCACCGCCACTTTCAATGAGGGTCAAAGGGTAGTTTTCCCTCCATTCTTCGGTATTACCTTTCTCCCCTCGCCAGCTGGCAGTTGAAAGAGGGAGGAGAGCAGAAGAGAACCATGTATCTAACACGTCCTCGTCCTGCTGTAGTGTATACCCACTGTTTCTCTCCTCCTCTGTAAGTTGTACCTGAGCTGCATCATTTGTTTCGGCCACGATCCAGCGCACGATTACGCTCTCGGGACTCAGAACACGATACGCGGGTATACGGTGACCCCACCAAATCTGCCGGCTCAGACACCAGTCCTGGATACCATCTAGCCACTGATCCCATAGTTGCTTGGTAGGGTTCTCAGGAAGAAACTTCAGTCCGTCTCGTTCTGCGACTTCTTTTACCTTCTGAGCAAGCGGTTTCATCCGCAAATACCACTGCGGCTGGGGCATTGGCTCTATCACACTTCCGGTGCGTGAACATACAGGGACACGCATATCGTGGACCACGCGACCACGATATGCACCGACCTTTTCAAGAAGGGAGACGACACGTTTCCGGATATGGAGCCGGTCGTGGCCAATCAAGGAGGGGACTTGGCAAGCAGACGTCATCGTGCCTGCAGCATCAAAGACAGGGACGAGAGGGATTTTGACGCGCCGTGTTGCTGCGTCGTCACAGGCGGTAGTTGAGTCCGTCGAGTGTCGTTTCCAGAAGGCGTAGTCATTGGTATCGTGGGCTGGGGTAATCTTAACAGCACCAGAGCCGAAGGACGGGTCGACGAGGGTAGCATCGGGGATAATCGGGAGCGTTAAGGACGGGATGAGAGGGTGGCAGACAAGTTTATAGTGAAGGTGTTGATATCGTGGATCGTCTGGATGAACTGCCACAGCCCTATCTCCTGGTATCGTCTCCGGCCGCGTAGTAGAAACCACTATCTCCTCGCCCTCCTCACTGTCTACTACTGGAAAAGCAAACTGATGCAGCCAGCCAAACCCTGCCCTATCCTCTCATTAGCATCTACCCACAAATTCTCACTCGGAGACTGTACTCTCACCCGTCAATCTTGGCACCCTTCACAGCACCAGGCCCATGTATAATCTCCTTGAAATTAACCTCAATATCGCTCACCACTGTCTGTAGCTTCGTACTCCAATTCACCATCCTCGTATCTCTATAGATCAAACCCTCTTCCCACAACCTCACAAATGCATTGGTGACAGCTTTGCTCAACTCTTCGTCTCTAGTGTAGTACTCTCGAGAATTTGTTGTCGATGCCCCAAGCTGCTTCATCTGGTCTAGAATTTTTCGCCCATACTGTTTCCTCCACTTTTCCACCTCTTCCACAAACTTCTCGCGCCCAAGTTCTTGTCGTGTCACGGATCGCTGCTCAGCCAGCATCCGCTCCACTACCGTCTGCGTCGCTATCCCTGCATGATCCGTTCCTGGCGCCCATATTACGGGGTGTGAGTTCATCCTGTAGTACCGTGCTAGGGCGTCTTCGACTGACAGCATCAGCGCATGGCCGATGTGTAGCTCTCCGGTGACGTTCGGAGGAGGTAATAGCATCCGTATCGGCGATTTGGTCGCATCTTGTTTCGGCTCAAAATGGCCCCGGGAGTCCCAGTATTGGTACCACCCGCTTTCTATCAAAGTCTTAGTTCGTCAGCATTCCCTTCACGCCCCAATCCTCCCGAAGCGTTGCGTACAGGGTCAAAAGCATCCTTCAAGTTACGTCGAGGTTTCTGAGGTGTAGCGGGGTCCTTTGGTGTTCGTCTTGCATTCCGGAAGGGGACGGAAGCTGTGGAGAGGAAAAACGCAGCGTGCGGATGTCGTAGAAAGCATGGCTGTCGCCTAAAGGGGATTTGGCGGAGCGTCGCAAACATGTTCGGATATCCGGTGGGGTGGATTTTTGTTAGTGAGAATTGAATTGTTCCTGCAGTTTCATCACTTCCGGGTAACTTTCATACCCCTGTTTAGCTTCTCGCCACGCTTTCTTTCTGTCTTGTAACCAAATTTACAGCCTTCCTCACTACCCCACTCCATCTCCTCCCGCCATGTCTCCAAAACCAGACCCCGCTCTCATTGACTCAGACTACGACTCCGCCGAGGACTCCGACTTCGATCCTTCCTCTGCTCCCGCTGCGGTCGACGACGACTTCTCCGGCGATTCTACCTCCGAAGCTGAAGATGCTACCACCAAGTCCAAACCTAAGAAGCGCAAACGCACCCTCTCCACGACTTCTGAGACGACAAGCGGCGGGTTAATAAAAACGCGTTCGCAACGAGCTCTCGAAACGCGCTCCAAAGCCGGCGGCGTCTCGTCGGGAGCTGTTACCACGGACGTCGACGCGTTATGGGCAGCCATGAACTCACCCGCACCCCAGTCTAAGCCCGAAACCCCCGAGACATCACTTTCTTCAGAAACAGCAGCAGCGGCCGTGCACTCCGAAACCGGCGAGAAAATGGTGTCAATAACACACACTTACGAGTTTGCTGGCAAGACTATAACCGAAGAAAAGTTGGTCCCTGCATCGTCTGAGACAGCACGGGTCCATTTATCATCCTCCGCGTCATCTGCTCCTACTACCTCCGAAAACGGAAAACCCGCGCGGCGCCCACCGCCAAAGAAGCGTGCTTCAGCTTTTGACTCCGCAGCAGCATCCAGGAATAAAGCTGCGCAGCCGGCAAAGATAAATACGCTTGAGAAGAGCAGACTAGATTGGGCGGGGTTTGTGGATAAGGAGGGGATTGGAGACGATTTGAAGAAGTGGAACAAAGGCGATAAGGGATACTTGGACCGCCAAGCGTTTTTGGGAAGAGTTGATGAGAATCGGGATAGACAGTGGAAAGAGGCGAACAAGAAGGGTTGAATTAGACGGATGGAGTGAATGATATATACGGTAATTTTCATGTTTGGAGTCATAGATTCATGATTATGGCTTTTGTGTAAAGGAGTTGGTACTGCTTTTTGGTATACAATTTTTGCTTTCTGTTTTTCCTATGATGTATTGTAACGGTATTTCATAAGGTGGTGGTTTGTTGCACCCATGGGCGATGAATTTTACTCGCTCATTTCGATCACATGTAAATTGCTGTGGAAAGAAGATTTGCAGGGTCATCCAGTTTAATTGGCAATGTTTTGTGATTGTCTACGACCTTTGGAGTTCCCAAATATTAATTGGCTTGAGCCACGAATACCATCTCAGACTGTATCCTATAGATGATGGGGATAGTATTTACCATGACCAATAAAGGACACCCCTTGTTATTCTATTTGAACTCCCTTCTGTGTACCCGTATTCGGACAATTCACCCCAAGTGTGGTTTCCGCGACACACACCCGAGTGACATACGATGCCCCCGACCCACCTCCAGCACCCTCGCATATCTCGAGCCGCTTGTATAACTCTACACTACCGGGGATCCGTTTCATCCGTCCACGTTGCCCACACGGGACAAACACCCGGTTCCAACTACGCGGCCTTAAACACGCCGTAAGACGGTTTTTCGGCTTATCAGCTGCATACAGCTGCGCTGAAATCCAGAGAACGATTTGAATGCGTACTCTATGTCGAGATTATGGTCCGTTGGGAAATGAATATTTTGATGAAATACTAGAGTAAGTACTTTATCTTCTCGAAAAATTATCAGTTCATATATCGGAGACTATTCCGACCCGACGCCCGCCGACGCCTAATTCCACAAGTTCGAAGTATCTCTCAATCATAAATTCTCACCCGGCCAGCCTCCCCAGCCTCTCACTGCGTAGCACAGCCGCGCGGATAACATTCACCCTGGTGATGCTCATAAGTCCTAAATACCCGTCCATACCAACAATCACCCAGGCCGCGTGCACCGTCGTTTCATCTGTCCCGCACGTTGGAGATCGAAGCGTTTCTGATACAAATGCTCCGTCGTGGGGTTGGATGATCCTTACTGCAGCCGTCCTCAGCTGCATTTTGGCGGGGCGATCAATTGGATAGCATCGGACGAGAGCTTGCATCCTGCATGGACGGAATGTGTTGGGACCTATTAGTGCTGATAAATTGACTCTCGGGCCGCAGTTCATTCTCTTATAACGGGTATGGGTTCAACATTTTTGCTGCAATAACCATGTACGTTCCGTCGCGCGTGGTAGCCACACAATGCCGACCCGTGATTTTATATCCCCTCATTTCTTCACGATCCATGGTGTGTGCATGTCCCGGTTCTTGAGGGGAGATTACCCGAAGCCCGGTCCGGCGCAAACACCCATTTCGGTAGCCTAAGCGAGTCGCCCGAGTTGTAAGTTCGGGATTCCACCCCAGATCCAGCATCTTCGTCCGCCAAAAAAAGTAATTATCAGACAGTCTGTAGCGGCATCACATTTAAGTAGGACGTTATGGTCCTTGGCCAGACAGAAGAAATCATGTCTCGAATTTCATCTCCAGCATGACCACAACGACGACAATGAGTTCAACGACAGCCACTTCAGAAATTTCGCCTTCAGCTCTGGAGAAAAGTGCTCCATCAACAGATGTAAGTAGGCCCAGCTCTAACACTGGTGAACATATGGCTTCCCAGCCTTCTCCTGCTGCAGCGCTCGACTGGGACTCACCAGAAGATCCGGATAACCCGTGGAATTGGCCCATGGAGAAGCGGTGGTTAGGAACTGTTGTGCCGGGTGCCCTGTGTTTGCTAGTGTCAGTATCTTCCATCACGCTTGATTACAGGCTAACAGCTGATGATGGGGAATAGAACATTCACGGCATCAGTCTATGCTGCAAGTGTGTACGAAGTCTCTGCAGAATTCAATGTCTCTATCACAACAGCATTACTGGGTCTGTCCATGTACGTGGTCGGGCTCGGGCTGGGACCGATGTTCAGCGCACCGCTGAGTGAGGTCTTTGGAAGGAAGATGGTGTATTTTGTCAACCTGCCCATTTTCATGCTGTTCACGATGGGGGCTGGGCTAGCAAAGAATATCCAAACCCTAGCGATATGTCGGGCGTTTGCTGGCATCTTTGGAGGGCCGGCATTGGCGGTTTCGGGCGGGTCGTTTGTGGATATCTGGGATTTGAAGACGTCTGGGTCTGCCGTCACGGTACAGGCATTCGCGACATTTATGGGGCCATCACTTGGTATTATCTGTCCCTCTTCGGATTCTGGGCGTGTATTGATTATTGCCAGGTCCCGTCGTTGGCGGATATCTGGTTCAAAACAAGGGCTGGCGGTGGTCAATGTGGATTGTATTGATCCTTGGGAGCGCGCTTATGGTCCCGCTCGCTCTCCTCGAAGAATCCTATAAGCCAGTCATCTTGAAACGCCGAGCTCTCCGGCGCGGACTGCAGCTCCCTCCGAAACCTGATCCAAAAGCTGCCCTCAAGATGATCTTTACAATTACCCTATCCCGCCCCATGGTGATGTTAATCAAGGAACCCATCGTGCAGGCCGTCGCCTTGTACTCTAGCTTCGCTTTTGCAGTCCTCTTCGGCTTCTTCGAGGCATACCCATTCGTATTCCAGCGAGACTATGGCCTATCACTGGGTGAAACGGGGCTTTGCTTCCTCGGCATCGCAGTGGGGTTATGTGGTGGCTGCATTATATACTTGATCCAGGATAGGATCTTCTATTTACCAGCGTATAAGAAACATAACGGCTCCCCGCCTCCTGAAATTCGGATGATCCCTGCTATGATCGGATCTGCGTTGATGCCGGTGGGGTTGTTTTGGTTTGCGTGGACGGCGAAGAAACAGATCCATTGGATCGTTCCAGTCCTTGCTGGAGCGCCGTTTGGTGCTGGCTTGGTATTGGTGTTCGTATGTAGTCTCTAATATCTTCATGGCTGCACTCTGCTAATTCGAGGTGTAGCTCTCTGCTGTGATGTATATCCTCGAAGTGTACACCCCTCTTGTGGCCGCCTCTGCATTTGCCTCTCTCGGGCTGTTGCGGTATGTGCTAGCTATGGCATTCCCGCTTTTTACTGTCCGCAGTATGTATCCCTCCGCCGCCCACAGCGCCCGCTGCTGACATCATACAGTGTTCAACAATCTCGGTGTGGCGTGGGCAACTAGTGTCTTTGGTTTCATTGCGCTGGCAATGATGCCGATTCCGTGGGTATTCGAGAGATGGGGCCCGCAGATCAGGGCAATGTCCAGGTTCGACGCATTGCGGGATTAGAAAATGTACGCGAGTTCTGGTGTTGAGGTTTGTGTAGTGTTTTCTTGCTGCTTTCTGGGATGCATATTGGGAGTTCGTTTTGCATGCATGTTCATTCCTTTGGTATAAAATGTAAAGGGTAGGTAAGCTGAGAAGTTGCACTCTTTGTCGTCGTCATTGGTAGCCATTAGCAAAGGTTCTGACTCTGGCCGGTAAAGGAATAAAATGTATATAGACAAATGAAAGGAGGTTCAGAGTAATGAAGTTGCCCCGTGCACAGACTCTAGTGGTAGGCCTACCTCGTTCTTGCACGTGATCCGGCAAATTTGTGCTTGGCGGGCCGTTTTTTCTTCATAAACCATCGACTTCGCTCTTTCTCGTTTCTTTACAGTCAACGCCGATTTACAAAATACTACTTAACGACCTCGCCATCGCTTTAATCGAGGACGGGGTTTTCGCGTCGTGCGGAGAGAGAAATATAGACACAGACGCTGGGCACCTGATCTTGAAATCCCTTTGTTGGGCGTGAGGAAAGATTGGGAATCAGCAGTGGTCACAGATTTTTTTGCGTAATTTGAGTACTCGTAGACATGGGGAAGGGAGGCGACGAGTTGAGTCGCGGGGGTTGTGATTGGAGTTATTCAGTGAATCTCTGAGGATTTCACTCGATATCGATTTATTCCAGCGATTTACGCTGCCGGTACCGCGGTGGGAGCTTTGCCACAGTGCCAGCCCGCCGTTTCATGTAAACCCCATAACCATGCGGTGCCTTGCGCGTCTTGGTGGTTAAGCCAGACAAGCTTTCCCGAACGAGAGAAACGGTGTGAAATTTCGTTATTAGTGGCGTGTACTCTACCGATAATCGGCGGAGCGATGGAGTGTGGAGAAGACCACCGTCTTTTCGTTTATACCACGATACCATTCTTACACCAAACAAACTGCCTGTGGGAGTACATGTCGTCATCTTTGCCTTCTGGAATTAGAATTGGACACATCTCGATATTGATATTCATTCACAGCCGCAATTCTTCCGGTTTAGCAACAACCGAAACGCGACACCCAGCTTAAGCTTACTCAAGAACTCACACGACCAACACACCGACCGCACCTACCGGCCCCCTTCCCCTTCCCTTCTTATGATCCACCCTCCTTCCACCCTCTCTCGTTCTTTGCATCACTTTCCTTCAAAAAGTTCACTCCACCTGATATCCCGAATACATCCGTCACTGCGAATCTGTCCGAGGAACCGTGTCTTCACCTCACTTGCACGTCACTACCCGCCGACCCGTCGCCGCTCTCTTCCAGCTTCCTGCTACACATTCTTGACACCTATACAACTACCCCAAACATTCTTTAAAGTGGCAGATCTACAGCAATCGCGGGACCACTCTGGTCACCACCACCACCACCACCATGGCCATCACCATCACCACGGCGCAGACCCCTTTCTGACGAGTAAAGACAGGACGGACCCTGGCGTGAGGATAACGCGAGTGGGACTTTATGTCAATCTTGCCATGGCGGTTACGAAGGGCGTCGGCGGGTGGGTTTTTAATTCTCAGGCTCTGGTTTGTTTACGCTGGCCCCCGATTTGTATACCGGAAGGGATGGGAGTGAGAATATGGAGAGGCTATGACTGACCGCGAGAATGAAGGTTGCAGACGCTTTTCATGCTTTGACAGATATGGTCTCGGATATCATGACTTTGGCGACCGTCTCCTTCGCGCTCAAGCCTCCTACAGACCGCTTTCCGAATGGATATGGCAAGATTGAATCTCTGGGCTCGCTGGGCGTGTCATCTCTCTTGCTCCTCGGCGGGATGGCTATGGGTATGTACACCGCCACCGTTTGCATTATAGGGCTAAGAAATTGGCAGGTTATAGCTCCCTCATCCACCTGATTGGGGACTTTGCACCGGCGCTCGCTCACTACCTCCCCCACATACACGCACACGAACACGAACACGCGATACCCTCGATAAATGCCGCATGGTTAGCACTCGCATCAATAGGGGTGAAAGAATGGCTCTACCGAAAAACTATGAAGATTGCAAAGCAGAAGAAGTCCTCTGTTCTGGCCTCCAACGCGGTCCATCACCGAGTAGATTCTCTCACCGCCATCGTTGCCCTGGTCGCAATCGCTGGCTCAAATGTCTTCCCGAGCGCGTCCTGGTTGGACCCTGTTGGTGGATTACTGGTAGCGGCGATGGTTGTTCAGGCGGGCGCCGGGAATACGAGGGCGGCGTTGGAAGAGCTGGCGGACGCAGGAATCGATGGCGAGGTGAAAGCGGAGGTCACAAAGAAAGTTGTGGAAATGGGCGAGGAGGTGGTTGCCGTGGATGGAATCAAGAGTGGGCAGAACTATCTCTTGACAATAACGACCGCAGTGGAAGAGGGTACAACGCTGAGGGATCAGGAAGAGGCGGAGGGCAGGATTAGAAGTAGTGTTGCGGGCATCTCTGGCATGTGGAAAGTGCAGGTGCGGTTCGTGAGGAAGGGTGAAACGGGACAGAACGAGTTCGTAAAGCTGAACAAGAAAGAGGAGTAGACCGGTGGCTGTGCCGTATGCATTACGTCCAATCTGGATTGGGAGTTGATTTTCGTTCGTTGCGGCATGTGTAAATCTACTCGAGTAGAGCGGTGGTCTTTTGACGTCAATGATGATTACTGATAGATAAACTCTGCTTACACCACGACGCAAAGTGACCCCCACGTGAGCATGCGATGCTCATCACGATGTCGTATGTGGAGAACTCCATCTATAAAAGTTCACGATAAGTCGTGATGACCGCCTATTCGGCTTCCCTCGACTAACAGTTCCTATAACTACTGACTGCCGAGTATTTTGGGACCCTTTCTCATTGTCCTAGGCATCGTGTACACGTGCATGGATAACTGAAGCTGCAGGGCTCTCAACATTTTTAGGACACCCGTCTCTCTACGTCACACTACTTTTAGTTACATTATCCACAACCCCTCATCAAGCCCAAAACTAATTTCTTTCCTCGCTCAAAACCACCGAAAACAACACAACCTTCTACAACCAACAGCCAACAGCCACCAAAACCACAACCACAACCACAATGTCGAAACAACCCTGCCTATATGCCTTCGCCAGCAAGGCAGCCCTCCAGCAAAGCCTCGCTGCCTACATCATTGCAGCCCAAAAGGCTGCTGTCCAACGCCACCCTAAATTCCGTGTCGCCGTATCGGGGGGGTCTCTCCCTGCCATGCTCGCAGCCCCCGAGCTGCTAAATTCCCCCGAGATCGACTGGTCATGCTGGGAAATCTTCTTTGCGGATGAGCGCGCCGTCCCGCTCTACCACGAGGACTCCAATTACGGATTACTCAAAAAGGAGCTTCTCGACAAGATTCTAGGTGAAAAGAAGCCGATTGTCCATACAATTGATGAGACGCTTCTCAACGATACCCAGGAACTCGCCGACACGTATGAGCAATTGCTCGTCAAGAGCTTTGCGGCAAGGGACACGGTGAAGCTACCGATTTTTGATCTGATGCTGCTTGGATGTGGACCTGACGGTCACACGTGCTCGCTGTTCCCTGGACATGAGTTGTTGAGAGAGGATGTGGCGTGGGTTGCGCCGATCGAAGACTCGCCGAAACCTCCCCCGAGACGAATCACGCTTACGTTGCCGGTGGTCACCCATGCGCTTAAGATTGCGTTTGTGGCTACTGGCGCGGGGAAGCGGGAGGTTCTAAAGCGGATCTTTGATACGCACCCTGAGCTCGAGGGCGGAGAGGTGCTGCCGTGTGCGTTGGTGAATATGGGCGGTGGGGATAAGGTTTCTTGGTTCTGTGATGAGGATGCGGTGGAAGGAGTTGGATATCAGAGGAAGAGTTCCCTGTAAGTAGGAGGAGGGATGCTATGAATAATGAGTGATGATGTTGAGTATTTTTAATCATAGACGGATTCGGGAGCTTTACGGAGTTTCCACTTCTCTGTTTCCATTGTGGGTCTTCTTTTTGTTGATGCTGGAGGTTCTTGTTTACCAGTATCCTATCATATCACCTCGTTCTTCTTGGGTTGGGTGGTTTGTGTTTTGTTCACTATGATAGCTGTTTTCTTCAATGCGGGGGGGCTGTGAAAGTAGCGGGAGATTTTGTCAAGAATATCCATTATTCAAAAGTGTTTCCTCTCTCTCCAAGATGGCTGTTTGGCTGTTTGTTCTTATCATGAGTTGCCCTGGTAGCTCTAAGGATGGTGCATCCGCCTATCACTACCGCACGTTGAATCTGTTCGCGCATTTCATTCCTGCCTGAGGTCGTAATGTATGCACGACATTATCCCTCTCGTCCTCTTCTCCCAATTGCTTTTGCGAGCCGACCGACCTTCACCCTCATCTACTGTCACGTTTTCTTCCTTAGTCAATCCGCCCCGTGAATACCGATATCCTCATAAACCATTGTCTCCTCTACTCATTCGTTTGTCGTTCGTTCGTTTTCCATCATCAAACTCTCAAACTCGGCTTCAAGACGCTAAAAATAGTACCACCCTAGCAACCACTTCCTACCCCTCCGATCCTCTCAGTCAGTCACAACGACGTCTCAACAACCCCATCTCCCACCACCGCCTCCTCCACCACCCCCTCCGTCTCCGCTACTGCCTCAGATCACTACCGTTGCAGGTTTATTGTGGGACGCGAGATACACGTCGCAGAAGAAACCAGAGTTTGCACGCCCGCCCGGTGAGGGAAGCCACATCGTCCGAGGTATTCCGGCGGTGCTGCATATCCTCGACTCTTCCGAGGAAGAAGAGGATAGCGAGGAAGACGACGACGACGAAGAAGAGGAGGAAGAAGATAGCGACAACTACGACGCGGAAGAGGACACAGATATGGACAACAAACGCCACCCCAGCAGCTTCCAGCAGCTCGAAAAGCTCGGCGAAGGAACCTATGCCACTGTACTTCTTTCCCTTCCCGCCTACCCGCCCCCACCCTCACACACACTAACCCCACCCCGCAGGTCTTCAAAGGTCGCAACCGACAAACCGGCGAGCTCGTAGCACTGAAAGAGATCCACCTTGATAGCGAAGAGGGCACGCCTTCGACCGCGATCCGCGAGATCTCGCTGATGAAGGAGCTCAAACATGAAAACATCGTGTCGCTCCACGACGTGATTCACACGGAATCAAAGCTCATGCTGGTATTTGAGTACATGGACCGGGACCTAAAGAAATACATGGACATCCGCGGTGACCGCGGTGCCCTCGACTACCCGACCATAAAATCGTTCACCCACCAGTTGTTGCAAGGAATTGCCTTCTGCCACGAGAACCGCGTTCTCCACCGCGATCTCAAGCCCCAGAACCTCCTCATCAATAACAAAGGCCAGCTCAAACTCGCCGACTTTGGTCTCGCCCGTGCGTTCGGCATCCCAGTGAATACATTCTCGAACGAGGTCGTCACGTTGTGGTACAGAGCGCCGGATGTCCTCCTCGGCTCCCGTACATATAACACTAGCATCGATATCTGGAGCGCCGGATGCATCATGGCAGAGATGTACACGGGCCGTCCCTTGTTCCCGGGGACGACCAATGAGGACCAGCTGCAGAAGATCTTCCGTCTCATGGGAACCCCCAGTGAGCGCACATGGCCAGGAATTAGTCAGTACCCGGAGTATAGGAATACCTTCCATGTCTATGCCACCCAGGAACTGAGGATGATACTTCCCCAGGTGGACCCGATGGGTCTGGATCTGCTGAATCGTATGTTGCAGTTGAGACCGGAGATGCGGATTAGCGCAAAGGATGCGTTGAGACATCCCTGGTTTTCGGATTTGAAGCAGTTGAGGGCTGGGGGACATGTGCTTGCGGAGGGTGGAAGGAGGCAAGTGCAGGGACAGCAAATTGGAGGACCGGTTTATTAGGAGAGAGTGAGGGGAGGGGATAGGATAGCATGAATATGGATATCTTTTTTCTTTCTTGCATGCCTGTTCTTTTGTGTATTTGTGCGAGAGATGTGGGCTGGATTATTGGGCGCTGCTGGTGCTGATTAGGTTATATCTGTCTTGTTGGTTGGTTGACTGAAGTGCTCGATGCTCATCATGAAGTTAATGTTGTTTTGTTATATGATTGTTACGAAGTATGAAATGCCACACCTATAGATATTCATGAATCCGAGATCTTTTTTCTTTCAATACATGTCCACTGTCATGATATACTCAGCCCATAGCCATATCTACATCTAAGTATCTATAATACATTCCCCCTCTACCGCCCCGCCGTCGCAGTAGTCTCCCCTAAAAACACGCCCTCCCTAAGCCTAAGCATCCACCCCCTCCCACCAACCTTGGCAACAACCTCCCAAAATTCTTCCTCAATCCTCGCCGCGCCCCCATCCTTCCTTACCTCCCCTCTCTCCCCCCACGCAGCAACAACATCCTCCACCATCCTCCTGGCTGCCATATGCTCGCCCCTCCTCTCTAGCGCCCTCAGGATGGTAACATACCCCTTCAAAGTGATTATAATCCTAGGCCCAGGCTCTTTCTTCATCGTCTCCAACGCACCCGCCATCTTCTGCGTCAACCCCGCCTGTGCGTATCCCCAGATAGTTTCCATCCACAGGATATGATCACGGCGGACATTGCGGTCGATAAGTTCCTGCCACAACGCGTCTACGGCCGCAATATCGTCGCGCTGAAATGCAGACTTAATTAGGACCGTGTAAAAATCTGCATTTCCAGCAATATGGCGTTCGCGCATGACTCTTCGCACACCTGCGACTGCAGCGAAGTTTTGGGCGTCTAGCAGTCCACCGACGAGGGCGGTGTAGGTGGTGATGTTTGCGCGGATATCGAGGGATTCCATGAATGTGAAAACTTCCATTACGTCGTCATGGGTGGTGGGGGAGGCAGATTTGTACATTCCGTCGAGAACAATGGTGAAGGTGTATACATCGGGCGTGATCCCGCGCGAGGTCATGTTGTGGAGGAGCGACATCACTTCTGTTGCGCCGCGTTTTAGGACGCCACGAAGGAGTGTGTTGTAGGTGATTAGATTTGCCGGGACGCCAAGTTGGTCTGCCATTGCGACGACGCGGGAGGCTTCGTCAAAGCGGTCATTTGTGAGTAGGCCTGCGATGGCTGCGTTGATGGTTTCGGTGGTTGGTGGGGTGTCGGACTTGAGCATGAGGCGGAGGGATTCGAGGCCATCTTCAACTTGGTCTGCTTGGAGCTGCGAGTGAATGCGGGTTGTCCAGCAGTGAACGTCGGGAACCACGCCGACAAGGATCATTTTCTTCCAGATCTTGAGGAGTGCGGAGCGGTCGTGGTGTTGGCCGTAGCGGAGGAGAGCGTTCCAGGAGTTTGCAGATGGTGTGATACCGGTGGTGACCATGTCGTCCCAGACCCGTAGTGCGGATTGCTGCGAACGCCAAAACTGCAAGAACGCGGAGATGAAGCAGGCATAGGTCCCTTCGGTGAGCGGGGATGGGACAAGCGCTTGTGTGGAATTGTAGAGCGCCTGGAGACCCGCAAAGTCGTTAGTTTCTGTGAACCGCTCCAGCGCGCGCACAAGGCGGCTCCGGACTTTCAGGAGATGGCGGAGTTTGAATGATCCCGCGAGTTCGGTGAGATTTGTCAACTGCTCTGGCGGCATGGCGCGGACAAGCCGCAGCGCCTCCCGGACCCCTCCGGAGGTGGGTACGTTACAGCGTGCGATGTGTGCATCGATGACGGAGAGCACCGGGGAAGTGGCGTGGAGGCTGTCCAGGTAGAGGTATATCACATACAGCAGTTGGCAATCATGCTGTTGGTAATCATCTTCAAACAAGCGCTCTACATCATCACGCTGCACCTCCGCCAGTGTCTCCGCCGAGATCCGTGACATCACCGTAGCCTCAAACGCGGGGAGCATCTGTTGAGCGAACGCCCCCTGCGCTAGCAGCGTCGAGAGGAGATAGATGTAGTGTTTCCTCACGTCCATTCCGAGGCTCTGTAGCTGCCCAATAAACTCCAGCGGATTCGGGAGTCCTGGAGTTGTACCGTCGTCGTGCGTGATTCGCTCGAGGAGCCTACGAATTATGCCCTGCAGCGCGCGGTACACTGCCATGCATTCCCATACGACGCGGTCGCGCGGCTCGCTTGGAAGGATCCTAAAGAGCTTGTTATATGCTTCCTTCGTACTCGAGTTTCGTACGCTCTCGGTTAGCGAGAGGACGTCGGAGGAGGAAATAGTCGGTAGCGAAGGATGCCCCCATGGCGGCTGCCGGAATGTCGGCGGTGCGGTGGTGATAGCGGCATGGGATTTATCTCTACATTTTCGAGGCGGAGGTAGGGGCGGGGGTGATGGCAGTATTCTTACGCTGGGCGTAGTGGTGTGGATGTTCCGGGCACGAGGGAGGGATCGTGGGTGTGCGATGCAGCTTCGGAGAAGGAGTTTGAGGCAACTTCGGCAGATTGAAGCCGGCGGGCCCTGGAGACGACAACGACGACGATGTTGTTAGCAGCAATTCGGAGCGGCGAGGAAATACGCATGGAGGAAGGTAGTTGATAGAATAAGAGGGTACCTGCAGAGATAATGGTGGCATGTAACTTTTGTGGTGGGGCTGAGATAGGACGAGGTGAGATGCTGTGAAGACGAGCCACTAGGAAAACTGATAATTGCGTCACGGGATTACATAACTCGGGGACATTAGAGTTGGAGTCGAAGAGAGACACGACCAGGTCTATCGGGAGAGGAAGAGGACTCGTGTGATCGGAATAGGGGAGGATATGGACCAAGGCATGGCTTTGGCGGAGTTCTGGGATTGAGACGTGAAGCTGGGTTAAGCCTCGGGCGTTACACAGGTAAAATAAAACGATAGGAGTTTATGCAAAATATGAAGATTCCGGCGATTGCTGAATCCCAATCCGCTGAAAAGAAGCAGAACAGAAAAGAATGCATTACGAAGAAATAAAATTCAATTCGTTTCACTTCGTCATATTAGCGTGTGCCAACTCATCCCTGGTACCTTGGAACAGATGACCTGGCCTTCAATAGCTTCCTTCGTCTTTTGGCAATCCACCACGGCATCATGGCTACCTTTCAACCACCCCCATCGTACACTGCTCAACAGCTCGCCGCCCTCTACCCGTCAAGCCTAGAGCTACGTCAGGTACAAGTCATTTTCCGTCACGGTTGCTTCCCTGTTTTGTATCTTCACATCCACACCTAGCTCACAGACCTAGGTGAACGAACTCAGGTATCTGCCCGTTTCCAAAACGCTGGCGTTCCACCCTGTATGTCATCCCCTGCTTCTACAGAGACCCAGACTGACTCGGATAGTCTGGCCTTACTGCCACACGGCCTCGCGTTTCACCGCTGCCGTACTCGGCCCTGGCAATACTTGGGACACATTATCCTTCCAAAGACGACTTGAGACCTTCGGGAAGAATGGGGAGGCAATTCTCGCCGCGGGCCCCGGTGCTGTGGTAGATGGCATTTGGTATGCACTTAGTACACACCCCTTTCCACAGCGTCACAGCTTCTCACCCGTATAGTCGTCCTGGCGAACTCACTGATTGCGGCCGCGAAACCACTCTCGCTCTTGGTACCCGGCTTCGCAAGCTCTATGTGGACCAACTCCGATTCCTCCCACCCTCGTTGGGCCACCAAAACGAGTACTACCTCCGCGCCACACCAGTTGAACGAGCCCTCGAGAGTTTGCAGCAGGTATTCGTTGGCTTATACCCCACGCCATTCCGCGACCTCTCCGCTCTCCCAATAATTCACTCGCGCTCGCCGGCGGACGAAAACCTTTTCCCCAACGAAGCCAACTGCCGGCGCTTCGCGCAGCTCACTCGTGCGTTCGCTAAGGCTGCAGCGGAGAAATGGAACGACTCCCCGGAAATGGAGTATCTGCAGCAAAAGATTGGGAAGTGGATGCCAGGGGGCGAACAAGTGAAAGTCGATAGTCACCCAAGATTGAGCGGGCTGTTTGATAGTATCAATACCACACTCGTACATGGACCCCAAACCCGCCTGCCGGATGAGTTTTATGAGGACGAAGTCCGACGGATTTTAAATGATATTAACGTCGATGAATGGTTCCGTGGCTACAAGGAATCCACTGAATTCCGCCGGCTAGGCATTAGCTCACTCCTCGAGGACATCAAGACGCGCGTAGTAGCTGTCTCAAAGGGGGAGAGTGCGATTAAACTCGCGTTGATGGGTTGTCACGATACCACAATCGTAAGTGAATCCATAATCGAATACCGATGGAAAATTCTAACTGAATATCACAGGCTGGACTGCTCGCCACACTCGGAAGTTTCGACGATCAGTGGCCGCCATTCACTTCGTCGATCGCAATAGAAACATTCCGCACAAAAAACCCCCGGCAGAGCTTCTGGCAGAAAATTGTGGGAGGGAATAAGGAAGAGGGGTGGTATGTGAGGATGAGATATAATGAAAAGCCAGTGGTTATTGCGGGGTGTAAAAAGGAGGGAAAACATTTACAGGGAGATCAAACATTCTGTACTATGGCGGCATTTAGAGAGACGATCGAGAAGATTGCGCCAAAGGATTGGAAGAAGGAGTGTCATGCGAACTTGGATATGCCGGGGCTTCCAAAAGTAGAGGAGGTTGAGTAATGTGTGAGGGTATATATACGACATACGAGGGTTTAGATGGGCTACGTTTTATTACCGGCTGTCTTGTACAAGTACTCAAGTGTGTATGTAGAGGGATATCAGACTGATAGAGGTACGACTAATAAGAGATACCGGTGTTGAAATGCACCAATAATGGATTGCTTCATGAGAGCATACTCGGCTAAGTACGCACTCTTTGTGTTGCATAAATAGATCTCAGCCTTCGTATGGCCGGAGATGATGGCCCGTATGGGAGACTGGGAGATTGCTGTTGGACTGATGGTATTCAGCTGGCTCTATAGGTAGATGCGTACGCACGCATTCGTACATGGACTACCGTATATATATGGCCTTACGGCCCTCTTAGATAGTACAATTAAGCTTCTCTATCTCTACTTTCACCACTTTGCTCCCCAGAGCGGGGGATAATACGGTCTTAGGGTGCTACAAGTTTTAGGACGAGCGAACAATTTGCAGTAAGTAGGTCGCTTCGTGCTGGCCTCACCCACCGCCGCGCCGGTGTATTTATATGCACTTGAGATTACAATTGGTCGTGGTTGCGCATGCGCAGCTGGATTTCCCGCACTAGTGATTTGTGCTTGACACAAACCTCCTCGTTACGTTGAATAGCCTTGGTCATAAAGTCTCAACTGTCATCGACTGCAACGACCACCCGACTATTATGGCTTTTTTATTTCTTGGAATTTACTTACTGCACTACTTGTGGTGAGATTGATATTTTGGGCAAACCAACAGATCTTAGCCAAAATATTAATCTCGCCACAAGTAAGGTTCCTCAAATCATAGACAATCACTCGGCTATTGCTCGGGCGTGCTCTGAGATATCACCCGTTATGAGTATCTAGGTCCGTACACCATCTAAATTCGGCTTCTCGATACTCACCATCTCATCACCGGAATCACTGTGAGCGGAATGTTGGTGCTCGTGTCATCATTCCCACCACGCCCAAAATTAAGTTTGGGGATAGTTCATTGGAGTTGATTGCCACCACAAAACTGGGCACATCTGGGATGATATCCCCCTCCGCTATGGGAGAGAACCCAACAGAAATCTCAACTCTATGGCCAAAAGCATCGCGAGATTTAAAGCGTTAGCTGTCATGGTAACAGGCCAATGTCGACATGCACCTCATTATCACACCTTCAGTAAGATGACAAATAGATATCATGGACGCACTGACGTATAGAAGGTTTGTTTAGAAGGGGTGTATAGTCCCTTCTCCGATTGATAGATAGATATCCCCTCTTATGCGGAAATACCGTCTCAACAGGCTTTTATAGGCCTATGGGAAGCCTCCTAGTTGGAAGTTGTAGTCAAATGTTGCTCTATTGTGATTTGATGGCTCAGTTATTATACAACACAAACTGAGTGGTAAGAATCGCACCAAAATCACACAAGGTGACAATTACATGTGAGCTCCATAAAATTACAGAGATTAAATATAAGGTAAAATTGAGCTCGAGACCAATTGGAATGGTAGCATTCTAACATCACCATTTTCAGTGCTAGCAGCTCCAAGTCCAATATACTCTACTTATCCGGACCAAAATCTTTTATGGAGGAATGAAATTTGATAATATTGTAAACTATCTATGGACCAGACGCCGCCGTCACCGCCACTGCCACCAACGCCGGCACCCTCAGGAACAATTTCGACAAATAGTCTCTCTCACTCTCTCGCTCCACAATCCACTCCAAATGCTGTAGAGCTACAGTTTTACCTTCTTTAGGCCACGGCGAACAATATAGTGGTATTGCGTCTCTAGTATCCTTTGCACCTAGTTTCTCTACCAGCATATCCAGTATCCCCCCCTCCTTCACACTCTTTGCAATTTGAACCGGCGTAATCTTGCAGCTATCCGTTTTCTCCACATCTGCAAAGCCAAGCTGCACAAGTAGCTCGACAATTCTGTGATTTCCTGATGCAATCGCCAGATGCAATGGCGTTAGTTCTCTAAATTCTACAGCTGCATTTGCATCCGCACCTGCTTCCAGGAGCAACCTCACTATATCACAATTGCCCATGAGTGAAGCCGCATGGAGAGGCTTCCATCCAAACTTATCCGTGATATTTGGATTGGCGCCGTGAGAGAGCAAGACCCGCACCGTGCTCGCCTTCTGTGCAATGACGGCGGAATGCAGTGCGCTCGTTCCTAGCGGTTCCTGGTGATTAATCTGGCCTAGTGCATCATTTTCGAGCAAATCGCAGACTAGCTGCGACTCCCCATACGCACAGGCCCAATGGAAGGCTGAACGAACGTTACGAATCTTGCTGCGGGCTGCTGCTCTGAGGAGGGTTGGTCGGACGAGACTTGTAAAGTACTGGTTGGTCCTGAGGAGGGAAGAGATATCCTTCAGACGCACAAGGTTCTCGGCGATCTGGAGGAGGAGCTCGTTCGGTAAGATGGTGAGGGATGTGCTTTTTGTTTGTTTGTTTGTAATCATATTGCATTCGGCCGCTGGCGGCCATGGCATATCCCGTACACATTTCCTCCCCGCTTCTTCCGTAACATAAAGAAACAAAAGCAAAGTCGCGAGTCCTCTTCCCCACTAACAAAAAAAAAAAAAACCGCCTCCTCCACCACTCCGCTAATTCTGCCGACATCAGTATGGAAAAGAAGATCGATCAACGCCTGCGAACATTTTTCTTCAGCAAAAACAAGAGACATCGACAAAGAAATCTTCGGCTTCTTTAACACCTTTTCCACCCCCTCATACCCATCATCCCCCTCTTGCCCGTCGACCCAAAGCCTTTTTTGTTCTTGTTTCCATCTTTTGCACCACTTAAACAAGTGGTCTCTTGTTTGATATTCATGCCCACACTACCAGCATTTCATATCACTTCTTTTTCCGATCTGCCATAGGTATTTCGCGATAAGAGCATGTCCTGTCTTAAGTTGATAAAACCTCGCCGCAATCGTCTTATTGGATTCCATCACCACTTTGTTACCCCCCCTTTTCACCAAATCATACCGGTAACTATGCTTAGACTTCTTCCCCATCTCTTTTATTTCTTTTTTGCTTTCTTCCCACTTCAAATCAGTCAACCTTTGACCGATATGAGAGAAATACACGTAATCTAAAAACCGTAGCGGATTTTGCGTTTCGGTGTACTTTCCGCAATGCTTATACGCCGCCTTTGTCGCTTGTTGATCGGCTTCTTCATTACCCTCTATCCCCTTATGGGCGGGTACCCACCGGTACTCCACCTGGATATTTTTTCTGGCTAATGCATCGACCCAATTCATTGTTCGTAACGCTAGTACCTGCCCTGGTCCTGGTTCGTCCGATTGTATTCTTCTTAAGGTTGCCTGGGAATCTGTAAAAACTGTAACCCTGGTAACCTCCTTTTCACTCGCCATCTCATCCACGATCTTCATCGCTTCCGACATCGCATACATTTCCGCATCAAATGCTTCCTTCTGTCGGCCTAGGTGTACCCTTCTCTTTTTCCACATTCCACATTCTTTCCATACCACTGCACACCCCACCCACTCATCTTCTTTTCTCGATCCATCAGTCCAAAGAACAATTCCATCCTTTTCTAACTTTGCCTCTTTCAGCGCTTGTTCCTCATCCTGAATTATCACTTCGCCTTTAAGGCTTCTCTTTTCCATTGGTAATGTTGTCCTCTCGTAACTCCTCCTTTCGAAAGGTTTATCCTCCGGGATCAACTCATCAATCCCATCCACCCTTTGTAAGACATTCCTTCGTATTTCTAACATTCTCCCTCCACCTTGAGCATCGGGCATCATCATCTGTCTCAACTTATACCGCCGTACCCAGTTATTAAGAAGAGACACCGCCGGTCGTGAACCCGCATCATTCATTAACGCTACTTGAGGTGTTGTCCTAAAGCATCCGGTTATCCTTCTGCCCTGTTCATTTAACAACACTTGAATCTCTTGAGCCCTATTCTTTTGTCCATGCCACCACAATTCAGACCCATACAACGCCACTGCCTGAACTGCCGCAACTTGGATTCGTTTACATCCTTCCGAGCTTAATCCTTTCTTCATCATCAAGGATCTCACCCTATTCTGCGCTTTCCTTGCTTTCGCCAAGGTCTTTTTTGTATGATCATTCAGGGTAAGCATATCATCAAGCCATACCCCCAACCATCTTGTCGCTTCTTTGTTGTATGAAACCTCATGATCTCCAACCCTTATTTGGGCATTCATCTTCGGTTCCGTATTTCCTCTTCATCGAGTAAACAACATCGCTTCTGTTTTTTTGATATCGAACTGACAGGCATTTTTCGTTGCCCAAATTCTTGTTTCCGCGGTGCATTTCTCCAGTCTTTGTGTGCATTCCTCCACATCCTCACCCTCTACCACCCATGCCACATCATCAACAAAAGATATACCCTCGCTTCCACATTCTTCTTCTTTCTCTTCAACTTGGCCGAACAACCCCGAAAGGTATATGACGAAAAGTACTGGCGACACTGGCGACCCCTGCGGAACTCCTGTTTCCACATCCATACTGTCTCCCTCCTTCCCATCCATCGACACTATAACTTTTCTCTCTTCCATAAAGCTTTCCACCCATCTCACCAGATCAGCTTCAAACCCCATTTCTTCCATTCTTTTTATCAAATTCCCCTTTGCCATATGTGGAAAGGCTCCCTTGACATCCATCAACAGCACTGCTGCTGTATTCCCCCTTCCCCACGCTTCTTCAGCTCTCTTCATCAACCTTCCAACCGTGTCAATTGCGGACCTTCTCTTTCTGCATCCAAACTGTCCGGCGTGAAGTAACCTCCTTTGCTCACACCTCTGCTATTGCGTTGGCTGCTACCTTTTTGACCACTTTTCCCAGACAATTCAACAACGTTATCACCATATATGCCTTGGCGACTCCGTGATCTGGCTTATTTGGTTTCAGTATAACCACCCCCTTCGCTTCCTTCCAAACTCGTGGGTGTATTCCTAACCTAAATGACACTTTGACAATATTAATTATTCGTTGAGAATCCCAATCCCACAATAATCGTATCGCCTTAAAACCCAGCCTATCTGGACCAGGTGCCTTTTGAACTGACTGATTAAATAGAGCCTCTCAGATATCTTCATCAGTTATCATTTTCCACATTTCTCCTCCCTCTTCTTGGGCCTTTCTCTCCACACCCTTCAAAGGTTTCGGAAACGCTTCTTCCTTTATCAACTTCGCTTTTTCTTCCCAGGACTCCGCCACTTCTCCACTCCTGGATCTCAAAGCCTTCATTGTTTGTTGACCTCCTGGTTTTGTATACCTCAGGGCCTGCCAAACTTGATCTCTTGTAGCTGAGCTCAAAAACTTCTGCCACATTTTCGTTTTTGATTGTCGGATAATTTGTCGGAGGTTGCTTCGCTGCTTCTTAACCTGTTGCTGCGATGCCTCCCCCCTCTTTCTGGCTCTCTTTATTGAGCCCAAAATCTTTCTGCTTTCTGCGATCTCCACCGTCCACCATCTCTTTGATCTCGCACAAACTTTAACTTTTTTGCAGCACCTATTGAGATGATTAACAAAGTTTCGCTGTATCCACCCAGCCTCACTCTGTAATTCTTCCCCACTGCTTCTCTCATTCAAAATGGGTCTCTTTGCGCTCTTGTCCTTCCACTCTGTTTTAGCTTTTTCATAATTTTCATTTTCCTCATCTGACTTGAGCCCATCGATATCCCATCCTGTAACTTTTCTCAATACTTTGACTCCTTCCCCTTCATCCCATCTTAACTGGGCACACACAATCGCGTGATCCGAAGTATTTGCCAAATCTGTTGACGTCTCTAACCTATCCGCCATCGAGGCTTTAGTGATAAAAAAGTCAATAAGCGATCCCGAAGTTTTGCCATTTCTCGTGTTCGTATGGGTTTCTTCCCCATCTGTTACGACGATAAAATCATACTCATCCATAAGATTTTCCAAAAAGGTCGCATCTGGTTTTGGTGGGCACTGTGGGTCCCATCTATCACTGTGAGCGTTCCAATCTCCTCCCAAGAGGATCTTTTCCCGATCCATAATTTCTCTCCATCTTGCTGTTTGTGCCGGTCTGCACTGACTTCTATTCCCCCCTTCTTGTCGCAGCTGATCGTACACATTCACCAATCTCATTTTCCTTCCTGAAGGATATTTCACATCAAACACCTGAACATCTCCATCTCCCCCCTCATCCACTTCTGAAAACTCCAGGTGCGTATCTTTTCTTATTGCAGTCATCGTTCTTCCTCCTCTGACCAATCTATATCCTGGGTGACTAATGTTGTATCCCTCTCTCTCCACATACTGTTCTTGCATCATCACAACATCAGCCCCCCAAACAATTCCTGTTTCCAACGCCGTCATAGTCGCATCATACCCCCTCCCGCAATTGTGCATTATCCACTTCACCATTGCATCATGGGGGTTTGTTTGGTCCCTGCATTAGAACATTCTCCTTCCTTCTCTTGGGTTGCTACGACCTGGACTTCCGGCTTCTTTCCTGTCTGCTCATCATTATGAGCCTTCTTTTCCGCTTCTTCTGTTGAGGTTACTCCCCCCTCCGTCTGTTGTGGTTCTGTTTGTTGTTCGGTGACAACATTTCGGCATTCTCCCTCTCTTTCCTTCCAGGGACACTTTTCTTCTCTCGCTTGCTTAATCGCCTCCTGCTTCTTAACGCAACAGGTGGCCTTCGCAATATAGTTCCCCTTACAGTTGACGCATTTGTCGACGTTATGGGTGCAGTTCTGTCCTGCATCAGCTTTGCAACCTACCACGTTGCACTTATGATCCTTAGTCAGATGTTTCCCCGCGCACAACATACATGCCGGCATCTTCAAAGATCCACACTTCACATCAACATGTCCCCATCTGCTGAATATTCCGCAAAAGGAATCCGGGCCAGCATTCACAAACTTCTCCACACCATACATAATCCCTGCTGCCTTCAAACCCCCTTTCAAAACTTTTTCGGCCATTTTGCTCCCCTTCACCATGAATACTACCGACTGTCACGGCGTAGGAAGGTACGGTGATACCTGGGAATAATAGAAGAAGGATACGGGTGGTGTGGAAGGAATTGTGTTACGGAAAGGCGGAGACGTTGGAAGACGCGGAGGAAGCGGCGAGATGGTGGCGGTATAATTTAGTAAGATAAAGAAGTGGTCAGAAGTGTTGCGACGTC